>Ga0114931_10007531_pt1 | contig 13304 bp, 14 predicted proteins | sample 2SBtaG_FD_89579 | JGI IMG/M metagenome (GOLD analysis project Ga0114931, IMG submission 89579) | Deep subsurface microbial communities from Kolumbo volcano to uncover new lineages of life (NeLLi) - 2SBTROV14_V59a metaG | ecosystem: Environmental > Aquatic > Marine > Volcanic | place: Kolumbo... | reverse complement strand
AGAGCTTCAGAACAGCAAGACAACACTGAAACAGTGGTTTTTAGCTATGCTTTTATCAGATCAAGCGTATGGGTTATTTGAAATGTTTAAAAATAACGCTGTCTTAATTAGAACTTAACTGTTGGAGGTAATAATAATTTTAGGAGAGTACTCCCTGTCAATTTTAAACGAAGCTTTGTGCTTCTGATTCACTTCAACGCCTGTTGATACGATGGAAAACCAATCCTCAAACATCGAGGAGCGAGATAAATCATCAACGAACAATATCTCCGTGGCCGAAGTCACACGCTGAAAAGCAAAGTCCTTACTGGCTTTAAAGTTCTTACCGTCCACATCTACCATACAACGGATGTAAGAGAGTCCTTGACACAACAGGGTTTTACCTGTGCCACCTTGGGCTTCATCATTGCCAACAACGGTTTCATCGAGTAAACAAGGGATCACGGATTTTGACGGCATCCAGTACCGATGGAGTATGTAGCCGATAATCGTCTTTAAGCTTTCAAACTTATCAGGATCTTCATCACAAATCCTAAAGGAAAATGTAGCGAAGTCACCAGGAGCGTCGTCAACTGGTAACAATTTAAAGTCCCTGTCCTTAATTTGGCTTTTCCACACGTGACCATCTAATGCAGTGTAAGCACCTAAAGTAATTGTGGTAGCGGTAACTTCAACCACACCATTTTTACAGTAGAAGAAGGATTTATCGGGTGTATCTCGGTGCAACTTTAACTTAACAATAGGTAACAATCGTAGCTTAGGATTGTTAATGTAGTTATCGATTCCTCTAACAAATAGGTTTAATAAATCCTGACGTGTAGCACCATTACCTAATTCGTCAGGAACAACATCGCTCATGATAAAGCGGTAAGCGTAATTAGTAATGGAGGTAATATCAGTAGCCTCTATAATATTCCCCTTCTTTTGAATTAACTGTTTACTACCATTAGTATCTAACCAGCAGAACCCTCTACTGGTCAAAAACTCAATTAACCCTTGATGGTGGATACTGATTTTCCCTTCGGCATCAATGACCCAGAAGTGCTGGAATATCACTTCTTTGTTAACGGTGTTGGCGGTGTCTGTTTTCTTTTCTTGTGCCATTTTTTCTAAGAATAAAATGGTCCAGCTACTTATATTTAGTAACTGAACCATGTAGGTTATTTAAAATGGTAAATCGTCAAATGACGTAACAGGTCCCGAAGGAACTGGATCGGTAGTTAAGTCCTCAGCATCATTTGGTATGGGTTCGATATTTAAAATCCGGAGATTGTTAAAGTACTTGGTCCCACCACCATTAGGAGGATCGTATTTTCTGCCATGTATAGCAAACGAAATGCTTACGTGGTCACCCACTTTAAAATCGTCAGTCTTAGCAACGTCAGCGTTCAGGAGTTCCAACATCATGTTAGGGTAGGCGCTGTCGCCACCATTGTCCCGAGTAATAATGACCTCTCGTTTTTTGAAGTTAGCATTTATTTTAGCAACATTTCCAATTTGAAATATTTTACCTTTAGTAGTATATGTCATCTTATTGTGTATTAATGAGAAAAATGAGAGTGCTCCAACAGAGGAGCACTCTCTTTAGATTAACCAATGATTAAAGTTTTAACTCTAATCGGTTGACCGTGCCCACTTGGTGGAAGCACCAGTGTTTGCTCCGCCAATTTCTTGGGGAAGTAGAAACCTTTACGGCCTTTGCCAGCAACTGAATATCCTACTAATGTTTTACCATTAGTTAAGCAGATGCCCACTTGTGTCTTCTTTGGGAGTTTGGTAACGTCCAAATCAAAGTTGGCTAACACTTCATCGTGTTTAATAAAACCACCTTGCGAATCACTCGTACCTGTACGCCCAATAGTCAGTTCACCATCTGCCCCTTTTAAAGGATTACAAAACTTAACATCCCTATTTTCGTCTGTACTCGGAGAAAATGTAGAACCGTTTTGCGGTACTAGTGGTAAAAAAGTTTCTTCATCAGAAGATACTTCTCCACTCGTTGCAGCAGCAATAGCATCAGCATAGCTCATGGTTTTTTGTGAATTGCTTTCTGCATCCACTTCTTTTGGTGGGGTTTCATCCCCATCTGCATCCGCGTCAGCAGATACTTCTTCACTAGTAGCATAAACATCAGCTTCTGTAATACCAGCAGTTTCTTGCGCACTACTTAATGTAGCGGCATTTTCATTTTGGGCTTCTAACCCTTCTAATAAATCTTCCATCTTTTTTATTTTAATGGATTATGGATCAACCAATATCGATTGCCATCCAATCCTTAATATTTAAGAATCGTACGCCGAAATTATTTAAGGAGGGAAAAATATTCGTTACCCCAATTTTGGGATAGCATTGTAAAAGGCGTACTTTAGAGGTGTACATTTTCAACAAATATGATATGAGTAATTTGACATTTCCTAAGATGGAGGAGGCACTAAACTTTATAGCGTCTTTCGGCGAAATCAAGAGAATTATCGCAATCTCAGATGTAGTAAAGATGTGTAACGGGGATCACTCGAAACAACCTAATCCGTTTGTAGATTCTGCTGGACAAATTAAGAGTAGCTTGTCTAATGTGGACGTGATTAATTGGGGGATAAATCCTGAGCGATTGAAGTGGATTGATTTCGTTATGAGTAACGCAATAACACGCTTCGGGAAAATGTCTGACGAGCTTTGTAGTTGGATAAATGTCAATGTCGTCGAAGAAGATGAGGGGGCGAGAATAACGAATATGCTAGAAGAATACTACACCAAGCTACAGAAAAATCTCACGCACCAGAACCTCCTTTCAAAAATTACTACCTACAACAACAAGTTAAAAGCATCTGAGATTAAAGATAAGAACCTATTAACTCTTGGTTCTGATGCAGTAAATGACAGTATGCAGATTATCGAAATGATGTTTACTGAGTTTGAATTACATATTGAAGCGGTGAAAAAATGTAACGAAGAAAGGAAAGAAGCTTTATTAGGCTCTGAACCAGCAAGACGAGGAATGCCTGTTGATCATCAACTACGATGGAATGAAGAAGAGAAAGATTTCGAAGCATTTTTTAAAGATTTAATCGAAAAAAAACATATTCTAACGTTTAATGGTGAAAACAGGCCGAAGGAAATAATGAAAATACTTAATGCGGTGTTTGAAAAAATAAAAATACCTAAACGAAAACGTATCGATGGCGATCTTGTTGGTTTTGAATTTGTAAAAAGACAAAGGTTCTATATCCCAGAGATGTTGCAATTTACTGAAGACGGAAAAGCATTCGCAAGAAAATTTGGTCCATTAATAGAGAACCATGTTATATTTATAGACAAATATAATAGTGCGGCAGATCGGCCGGCTATTACCGATATATTTCAGCAGGTGTTTATTATAGGGGGTAAAAGCTATGAGCCAACGACCCTGTCCGAGTATCTTCGAAATCATTCACACATATAGCTGCAATTACAAGTTAATTTTATACTTCGCTTAAACCAAAGAACATTCGTGTTCAAGTAATTTCTTATGGCGCTATCCCAAAATTGGGGTTACGAATAAAATACTCCTTAAATCGATATTTGATTTTTAATTAAATCAATTTCGGATGTATATAAGGACACAAAAATCAGTAACACATATAAAGGCACTAGAGCTGACGCCCGGACTCCATAAATTGAGTTTATGGAGTAAACAGGAGTGTTTACGCACTTTTCCGAAGGTTAGATGCCGTCAAAATCTTGGTTTAGGAGGTTTAAACACCCCTTATGCACAACTCCATGTTTTCCACTTTACGATTTCAGAATGCGTCAGCTACGCGGTGTTAGGTTTTCCTTTTAGATATTTTAAAAATATAAAAGGGTTAAATAACCTCCCACTACCAACCCCCACCATTATGTTGGTCTCTGTTCTTAGGGGCCTTGGTACCACTACCTTTATTTACACCTATTAAAATGTACCTATGGACACTCTAAAACCCTTTATATCAGCCATGGTTCCTCTGTTTTGTACTGACTTGGATGAGTTATTTCCCAAGAAGTTACAAGCCGAACGAGCCCGTGCAATCCTACAGTACATGTTCGTACAGTATCATATTTACATGACCGGCAACCCGGATTATGCAGCGTACCTAAAAAGAGAGGAGCGTTACTGTTTTCTGAGCTCAAAGCGACTACAACTAATCGGTAAAGGAACCTATAAACAAATAATAGCAACACTAGTAGCTAATAATATTATACAAGTGAAGGCGCACCCCACAACGGGAACAGAACACTATCGTCCCGGACGTGCAAAAGAGTACCGGATACACCCATCACTTACCCACCAAGCAAAAGCAGTAGGAGGCAGAAGCTACCGCAGAGAAAAGATATACCACCCCGCGTTGATAAGTATTGTAAAGGACATGTACGATGAACAGTACCCCAACAAGCTAGCTATAGTCAGTAGAGTAAATCCACTTATCAAGGATATTATGGCGTTTACGGACTCGTTAACATTAGACATGGAAGCTATAGAAGCGGACCTCCAAAGCGGCAGACTTCCAGATCCTAAAGAAAACCTGTACTGTATAGCAGAAATGTATTCACTTGAATATGCGAGGCACGTCAGTTACAATAAGCTGAGTAAACGTGTATTTCATCACCTCTGTAATCTATCTTCTGCTTTACGTAATTATTTGGTGCATCCTGACGGGGAACCGTTGGTGGAGTTGGACTTTTCCAATAGTCACCCGTGGGTGTTGGGGAGCTGTTTAATGAACCCTGAAATTTTTATAGAGTTTGCACCGGAGTTTAAACCAGTGTACAATGTGCTTCAAAAATATAGCAACTGTGCCTTTGACGATATAAAACGATTTCATCATATCTGTTGTAGGGGTGAGTTCATCCCCAACTGGTTATATGTAACAGGTGTCATCAAAAAATTGGGAGACCCATATACCAAAGAGCAAAAGGATACAGCTAAGGAATTACTCTGGCATCATATTTTTTATGGCGCTCCTGACAATCATTTTAAGAAAGGAACACCAGAGCATGAGGAGCGGTTCAAAACGGAGTTACTGTTTAAATCAGAATATCCTAACGTGCATCGAGCACTATTGGAATTAAAACGCACACCTGTAAAGGTACTTCCATTTATTAAGCACACCAGAAGGTCTAACGGCAAGAAAGGAACGATGAAAAGTAGCCCTTCAATAATGTTAAGTGTTATGGAGGCGTATCTCATGTATCAAGTTATAATACCACTATTTCTAGCTGAAGGTATTGAATCCACTACGATACATGATAGTTTCATCATGAGCATTAATGACAAGGATCGGGCACAAGAAATCATACAAAATGCCTTCATGGAGCGAGGAATTAAACCGCCCAAGCTTCGAGTAACAGAGTTAAACGGGACCAACATATAATAGAGCACCTCAAAAATGGAGCACAAAATGAAACGAATTACGAACGATAGACGAGATCGATGAAGAACAAGATTGTTAGAAAAAAATCAGCAAGTGGAAATCTTCGCCAGCCAGAGAACAAGTATCATGCGAAATCAAAAGCTGTAAAAATGCAAGAACTAGACCCAGATCATGACGAGATGATGCACATCAATTTTGACCCCGAGAACACCATTAAGGTAGAAGAAGGGTTGGTAAACTCCTATGGGTTGGATCTAACCAATCCTGATGGGATCAAGTATGAATACGGCAATATTCAAATTGAAATTATTGGTGGCGTTAATGACCTGGTGGTAACACAGCTAAAAGTGACCTTGAAGTTCAGTAAGAAAGGAAGCGCACTACCAACAGAAATATGCCGAATTCAACAGGTGGATTTGTTCAACGATGGACAAATAAAATACATCGCACAACAAGCGAGCGAGCGAATCAAAGTAGAAAGCTCTCGAGTAAACGAGGCGATTTACGATCTCACCTCTAGGCTCGAACACTATAGAAATGATAGGCTACAGGGCACAGGCATCAAACAGCCGAGTAAATCACATTCACATGCGGGTATCACGGCAGCCAAAAAGTTTCTAAAGCAAACAGACCTATTGGAGCAACTTAAAACCAAGTTGTTGGATGTCGGCATTGCAGACGGAGAATTGGCACTCAAATTATTCCTATTAGGATTGTCAAGGAAAACAGCAACACCGCTACACGCCATTGTACAAGGAAAACTGTTGTTAGCCCATGAAGTCTTTAAGTCTTATAGTGCCATCATCCCTACCCAAGATTTACGAGAGGTGACTTCCATCAGTAACAACGCCCTAACCTATACACCATACCCGGAATACTGGCACCACAAAACCCTTATTGTTCACCAACTGGATAGTGTGTTGAATCAGGAATCTATGTTAGTGGAGTACATGAAGCAAGGACAACTGAAACGTATCGTTACCCAAGTATCACAAAACAGAAACTACCTGAGCGGGGAAAAGAATATCGAGCAATCCTTTAATGTGATGGGCTATACGTCAAAGGAGTTTCATCCGGTGTTCAATTCCGCTAATGTGGTGACCTTAGAATTGGGCAATACCGAGGAAATCCAACAACAACTATTCGACAGAGAAGTACGTCAGTTCGCGGGCTTAGTAGATGCCGTTACCCAAAAAGAACAGTTACAACTGTTGAGGGATGTCCAAAGTTACCTGAAACCTATACAAGTGATGAACCCTTATATGGATCAACTCGATCTGCAACCCTTCTTTGGAAATGACTTGAAGGCGGTTCGGTTGTTTTTGCAGCTCACGAACCTTATTGCCTCACTACATCAAGAACAGCTTCCCAAGCAAAAACAAAATGGAGTGTTGTACATCGAAGCTACACCAGCACACATGCTCATTACACTAGAGCTATTTAGATGCCAGTGGTTACAACAAGAAGAAGAGTTGTATTTCAGGGTGCAATACACGCTGGCGACCATCAAAAAGGTGCTTAAGGAAAAGCATGGAAGGGATTACGCCAACGCCAAATTTAAAGTGAAGGAGCTCAGACCGAAAGGGGTCAGTTTTCCAACATTCAGTAGACACGTGAAGGTGCTGGAGAACTACAACAAGATTAAAAGAGTTGGAGGTAACAACCGGAACGGATACGATTTCCAAGTGTTGCAGTGGGATGAAAAAAATGATAAGGTGGAACAGTATAACAAACTGATTAACCGGATTAAAAAATTATGAGTAACTCATTTGTTTATCACGGATGAAAGTCTTGATAACAAAGAAGAGGAGCAGTAAATTGATAAACAAAAACAGTATAAACAAGCAGAAGCAACCATGAAAAATTTACAAGTACACAACGTACATTTTCTTGAGGTACTAGAGGGATTTGCTAAACGATTACGAGATCAGGGCAGACCCAAATCAAACGCCAAGACCATCGTCAACCAGGCGAGAGAATTTTTGTATTGCCTCGAGAACAAGGGTATCGATGACATATTTAAGGTCACGCAACAAGAAGTGGACGATTACATCACCTACCTATTCAATAGACCCAACAGAAGAAAAGCCGGAGGACTATCAATTGCTTACATCAACAAACACCGAGAAGCAGTACTTCGTTTGCTGGAATACATTCACGAGAAACCGTTAGGAGAGAGTGGATTCTATATCCCACATTACAAGCACCAAGCTCAACTTAAGGAAATACTTACTGTAGAAGAAATGGTACTAGTGTATCAAGCAACAGACGATACTTTGACAGGCATCACCGATCGAGTGATGTTGTCATTGCTCTACGGCTGTGGATTAAGGAAAGGAGAATTACACAACCTAGAGGTCAACGATATAGATTTCGGGAAAGGGGTTATCCGGCTAGACAATACGAAAACCAAGTACGAAAGAGACGTAGTGATGTCACCAAAAGTGCAACAGTGTTTAGAAGAATACCTCTATAACGCCAGAGAGATCATGCTGCCATCGAATTCTACTGAAACACACGTAATGGTAACGGAAAGAGGAGAGAAAATGTCATTAGCAACCATACCACTTAGACTTAAGAAACTAATCGCCCGAGCAGGAATCAAGAAGAACATTACCCCGCATGGATTAAGACACTCAATTGCTACCCATTTATTAGAGGATTTGAGCTTAGAAGAAGTGGCCCAGTTTCTAGGACATCGTCACTTAGACAGTACACAAGTTTACACACACATAAAAGAAGCACAAGATGGAAGATTTTAAGCATTACTTTGAAAAACGGGGCTACAAACCCAGAACTATCAGAGGTTATACCAACTCCTTAAAACAGTTTTTTAGGTGGTGCGAGGATAACTGCATCAACCCTGAAGTAGCAACGATAGAAGAACTCTACGATTACCAGAGCTATACACGCGAACAAGGATTGGCGGTAGCCACCATAAGAGAACGAACGATCATATTAAAACATTACTATCGTTGCATTAAACGACCAGAGAACCCTGCTTTACTTCTAAGAGCTGAGCGGCAAGAAAAGAAACTACCTAAAGGAATGTTGGATGAAGAAATGCTGGTGGAACTGTACTTGGGAATCCTGCCCAAAACACATATTCAAAAACGAAATAAATGTATGTTGGGATTGATCTTGTTTCAAGGCCTCAAACGAGCCGATTTGTCTCAGCTTAAGCCAGAGCACATCAATGAGGATCAAAGCCGAATATACGTGCCCGAAACGAATAAAACGAATGCACGCTATATCCCTCTGAAGGCGATACAGCGGGAAGACCTACGACATTACATCTACACCTTAAGAAGTCAACTGATTATAGAAGCGAGGAAGGAATCCGATTACTTGTTCTTCTCGCAAGGTACGGGGAAAGGATTAAACAACTCGCTTGGGCTTATGTTTAGGGCGCTGAAGAAACAATATCCCAACCTTGGTTCCTTACAACAACTCAGGGAATCTAAAATAACATTGTGGGTCAAGGAATTTGGAATAAGAAAGACACAGTACCTCTCTGGTATCCGATACGCGTCATCGGTGCTCAGGTACAAAGCTATTGATAACGACAAACTAAAGCACAAGATTGCGCTGATCCACCCGATGGAAAGGATGTGATAAAAGTTGAAAACTACCCTCGATAAATTGAGATAAAAAAAATATCTTTACACCATGGCATTACCAGTTAATATAGATGATTTAATAAACGTTAGAACTTTCGAGTCCGAGCGTATTGAATTCAAAAAAGGCTGGAACCCAAAGAAGGTGTTACATTCTATTTGCGCTTTTGCTAATGATATTAATAACTGGAGTGGAGGATATGTAGTTGTAGGGATTGACGAACAAGACGGTAGACCAGTTCTACCACCTGAGGGGATTGATCCTAATGCAATTGACAAGATTCAAAAGGAGCTACTACAATATGGGAAGAGTAAAATTTCTCCTTCCTATATGCCCGTTGTTGAACCTGTAGAATTTCAAGGGAAAACGATATTGGTAATTTATGTTCCTGCTGGTCAGCAACGACCATACGAAGCGGCATCCGATATGAGTAAAGGAGCTGCTCGGAAAACTTATGTTAGAAGGATGTCGAATACAGTAGAGGCATCAGATACAGAGGTACAGGAGCTGAGAGAACTGGCTACACGTATTCCATTTGTAGATAGGTTGAACCACCAAGTTCCTCTAACGGCAATCAATAGACAACTCATCATAGATTATCTAACGGAGATTAAAAGCTCTTTAGCCGAAGAAGCGAAGACAATGAGTTTGGAGGAGTTGTGTATTCGGATGAACATTGCTGGAGGACCAGAGGAGAAACTTGTCCCGAAGAACATTGGGCTACTTTTCTTTTCAGATAAGCCAAGTGATTATTTTTATAAAGCTAGGATAGATGTTGTTATTCTCGGTGATAACGTTCCTTACGATACATTTGAAGAGAAGATATTTGAAGGACCACTTCATATCCAACTGAAAAATGCGATGAAGTTTATTGAAGCAGAGTTGATTGTTGAACGAGTTGAGAAAGTACCTGGTCAAGCGGAGGCACACAGGTATTATAACTTCCCCTACGCTGCGATAGAAGAAGCATTAGCAAATGCCGTTTACCATAAGTCCTACCAGAGCAATGAGCCTATAGAGGTTAGAATTTATAAGAATGAGATAGCGATTTTTAATTTTCCAGGACCAATGCCTCCGTTATCGAAAGAATCGTTTAACGATGATGTACTTAGAGTTCGACAATATCGAAATGGTAGGATAGGTGATTTCTTAAAGGAACTGCATTTAACTGAGCGAAGAGGAACAGGAGTACCTAAAATCAAAAGGGCTTTACTAGATAATGGGTCACCACCAGCTACCTTTGATACAGATGCCGAAAGAAGTTATTTCGAGACGGTAATATCGATTCAACCAAGCTTTAAAGAGCCTAAAGAAGAGGAACCTGGTCAAATGGATTTGTTCGGAAATATTCAAAAGGATGAAATTCTTATTACCGATAGGATGATCGAGATATTAGATTTTTGTCGAAAGCCCCAAGCCCGTGAAGATATACTTACTAAGATTGGTCTCTCCGATCATGGTGCTAATGTTAAGAGGCATATTACACCGCTTAGAGAAATAGGACTGATTACTTATACTATACCAGAAAAACCTAAGAGTATCAATCAGATGTACCAAACAACTCCTCTTGGACTAAAAGCTTTAGTAGCTAGAAAAAGATAACATATACACATGAGAGTGTCTATGTTTGTGTATATGTTGTGTATAAGATTAAGCCTTAGTTAGTAAGGGTGTTAAGAATGAGACAAGAAAAAAATGAAGGAAATATTTTTAACTAGAGCACAGGCTGAAATGATCAGGGACGATTATGAGAAGATCATTGTCGGCAACACCTATAACGTTAAAGGTACAGATATGAAAGCAACAGGAATTACACTCGAATCGATACCTGATAGCGAGCACTGGCACGTTGTGGTCAACTTCGAGATCCTTTATCGTAGCTTCCTACCAACAGCGCCTATCGGCTTATTTTTGAGAGAAGCGGGCATCCCATTCGATTTGAAGAAGTACGTGGACGTCAGTAACGAGGAAGATACCGAAGCGTAGTTTACAGTAAACTTTTTTATAGATTTGTATAATCGTTCTTTGAAGGGAGGTTGACGAATAGTCATATACCACAGTTGTGAAAATTATCGAAACCTGCATAGGGTGTTAAGTCTTCGGGATGGTTATGCCTAATGCGAATAACTTAGGAGCAGGAACGTACAGGTACGGTATGAACGGTATGATGAGAGACAATGAAGTGAAGGCTGCAGGTAACTCTTATACTTCTTATTGGAGACAATATGATCCTCGTTTAGGTAGATGGATGAGCGATGAACCTAAACCAGTTGCTTGGGAAAGTGGATATGCTGCTTTTAGGAATAATCCGATTTATTATACCGACCCAAGTGGTGACATACCTGTTGGACAAATATTAAAAAATATTGGGGATGCTATTAAGAAAGGGGTTAACAAAGTTGTTGCTAAGTTTAAAGGACAAAAGTATAATTCCGTTACTAATGTTGTGAGGAAAAAAGCTCCGAAAATAAAGGCGAAAAAAGTAGGTAAAATTAGTGCAGGATGGGGTATGGATTTCCTAGATAAGTTTGGAAGATTAATTAGTTATACTTATCTTGAAAGATTACAAAAAGATATAGATGGAAGAGAAGATGATGACCCAAGAAAAGCTCAAAAACAAAGGTTATCTGATAAATTATATAAAGACCTTCAGCATGAACTTGTATTTGAAGAGGGTGAAATTGGAAAGACAAATGATAATGTAAATTATAAAAGGACTCTTCCAGAATTTGAAATTGAATACTCAGGTGGTGGTATTATACATTATGCGAACAACAAAAACGAGAGGTTTAATATGTCAACTAAAGAAGGAAAGAATAAACCTAAACTTTCCTTTAGCACTTCTAAAGAAGTTAAAGACCTTGCAAATCAGGCATTCGAATCATCTAATAAGCTAAAAAGATTAGACTTTGTTTTATCTAAAATCCAACCAGATTGGAATGATAATGCTAACCTTAATTTAGATGAAAATGGAAAATATAAATTTACAGAAAACTCTTTTATGATTTCAATTGTTAGTAAAAGGAAAGGACGAATTCAAAAAGTAAAAAAAGGAATTGGAGGTTATTGATTTTTGTTAAAATTATTTGATAATTTGGCTAGGTTTTTGTAAAAAACTACAATATTCTTAAGAAAGATAGTATCTACTTTAATATAAAAACTATTATGTCTAAAATTATTCAAATGCTGGTAGGGTTCTTTATTATTATTCAGAATTTGTATTCTCAAAATTTGGTCATTAATGGAAGTTTTGAAGATTATAAATATTGCCCAGGTGAATTAATGCCAAAAGAATTATTTTCACCAGATGGATGGGAGAAAATTACAGGAATGTCTACACCAGACTATTATAATAGTTGTGCAATTGATATTAACTATTCAGTACCAATTAACCATATGGGGAATATCTCAGCATATAAGGGAAACGGTTATATTGGTATAATTCCTTTTAATTTAGAGGGCTATATGGAGCATGTTGTGGGCAAGCTAGATACAACTTTAATAAAGGGTAAAACATATAACATTAGTTTTTATTACCTTATTCCAAATTATAGGGTAAGATATTTTTCTTCTAAATTGGAAGTTTATATTTCTGATGTCAAACCTCGATTGGGAGTTCTGCCTTATTACAACACAAACGACATGGGTCAGTTTAAAGCTCAAATTACAAATCCAGAGACAAATATCCTTAAAGACAGTGCTTGGACTAAATTTGAAGGTAAATATATTGCTATAGGTGGGGAGAAGTACATAACTATTGGAATATTTTATGACAATTCATCTGATTTGGCTAATGAGATTGATGAAGTAGAGAAGTATTTTATGAAGAAGGGAAAAACGAAGGATATTAAATATTATCAAAAATGGGCTGTAAAGAATGAAGGGTTTATTAAATCAAAAGATTTTGGAGAGGAGGATTATCCTTACTATTTAATAGATAATGTATGTGTGGAACTGATAAAAGAAGGTTATGTTCCAGAATAGATATTCACCACCCCTCAAACAGCTTACCATCTTCCAAGTAAGTAAAAAAGCAGATTGTCATTTTAGAAAAGCAGCAACAATAAAGTTGTTGTTAGGTTTTCTTAATGGCACATCGGTTGCAATAAAAAAGATACTGAATAAATTATTCGTTCCTCATAATTTTTCAGCATGACGTATTTACTCTAACAACACACCCCCTAACAGTTCGCCATCCTCTAAGTAAGTAAAAAAGCAGATTGCACATTTTAGATTTTTCGTAAGCTTAAAAATCTTAATGGCACATCGGTTTAGCAATTTTGAGTGATGAATGATAAGTTT
>Ga0114931_10007530_pt1 | contig 13305 bp, 8 predicted proteins | sample 2SBtaG_FD_89579 | JGI IMG/M metagenome (GOLD analysis project Ga0114931, IMG submission 89579) | Deep subsurface microbial communities from Kolumbo volcano to uncover new lineages of life (NeLLi) - 2SBTROV14_V59a metaG | ecosystem: Environmental > Aquatic > Marine > Volcanic | place: Kolumbo... | reverse complement strand
CGGCACATCGGAGAAGGGTATGAAATAATCCTTTTTTTGCTCAAAGGGGACAGAATTGCCAAATTGCAAATGGCCGAGTTGGTTCCTGAGAGCATCGATTTCCTTTTGCAAGCGTAAGATGACGGGATTATCTGGTTTCATGGTTTGTTTTGCAACCTCTAGCTCCACTTCTCTGGCCATGATCGTACCTCTTATCTCGCCTGCATGCTCAATGGCCACCTTTGTTTGCTCTTCCAGGTCAACGGCTTTGTATTCGGTTTGAAAGGCCGCTAGTTTTTCCGAGGCTTTCTTAAGATGCTGTTCAGTCGCCGTCAACTGCTCTTCGATGTACAAACGTGAACTCTTCGCTTTCGACAAACTCTTTTCTTGGTTCACCCCATCCAATTCGGCAACAAACTGACGCGCAACGCGAGCGACCAAATCCGGATCCCGCAGCTCGACGGAAATCTTAATCACCCCTTGTTCGTTCGAAGAAAATTGTGAGTTCTTACGCAGACGTTTCAAAGCATCTTCTTTGCTCTGAACATCCCAAATCTCATACAGATCCCGCTCGGCGCCTTTGAACGGATATTTGGTTTTCAACACCCCCTCCCCAACCGTTCTGCTATGCAATATTTCCACAAAAATTTCGGAAGAGGTCGAACCCGTTCCCGGCAAGTCCAGAAGGGATGCTGGCGAATTGGCGAGCAGGCCCTTCAACCCCGTACTCCCGCTGTCATCCGGTGGCAGCAAAGTCGTGCTGGCCGTGTAGGTTTTCGGCAGGACCAGAGTCACTAGCAGCGTCAAGACCCCCGCGGCCAGGGTATTTCGAAGAATCATTCGGCGACGCTTGACTATGACGGCCAGGTAGTCGAGCAAATCTATTTCATCAGGTTCCAGAGTTGCCATTCCGAGCTTCGGTTTGTTATGAATAAATCTTAGCGGTTCGTGGCCGTTTCGATGACGAGAAATATTGAAGCCAGTTGCGCCATAACCGTCACGCTCTGCAAGGCAATTGGCCAAAACCGGTTGCCCGATTTTCGGGGCACCCATATAATATCACCGGCGTGCAGGATGTCAACGTCTCCTTTGTCCAGCACTTCGCCGGTCACTTTCACAATCTTTGTTTTACCCAGGTTGGCATCGCCGGAAGGGCCGCCGGCTTTCGCTAAATAGTAATGGAACCCTTCTCCGTCCCGGTAGGCAACACCGCCTGGTTTTGCCACGCTGCCGGTTACAGTCACGACCGTCGGTGCCTTTGGTACAGTAATGACGTCTCCATCTTCGAGAATGATGTCCTGGCTCCGGTCCTTCTCCTTTATCAGCTTCTCGAAATCAACTACGATTTCCTTAACATTGGAAGAATTCTGCCGCATCACCAAGTACTGATATTCCAGGTCCGTCATTTCATCGCGCGACATCTGCCTCAGCCGTTCGTACTCTTTGTCGAATCGAATTCTGGAGCTTTCCCGAATCACAAGGGCTTCTTGTGGAAAAGCGTCCTTCGTGAAACCACCCGCTTTCTTGATCACCTCGCTCAGGTAGGTCCTGTCTTTAACAATGGCATATTTGCCGGGGAAGACAACCTCGCCGTTCACCTCGACCAATAGTCCGACTTCCCACCTGGGAATCCGACGCACAAAAACTTGATCGTCTTCCGCGAGCACCGGGTCCGTATCACCGTTGCGGCCGTTTTCCATTTTATCCAGGAGCACTTTTTTATACACGGTAGGCTTGCCCGGATCCACCTTGGCTACTTCAGCTTCCAGCATGTAAGCTTTGCGGGTCAAATTACCGGCCTGCAGAATTAAGTCGCTGACATGCATATTGTCTTGCAGACTGTACGTACCTGGCTGACCAATTTCGCCATAAATTGAAACCGTGCGTTGGTGCACCTGCTCAAGCTTCGAATAAACCTTGAGATGGTCCTCGTTGCGGAGAAGCAAGTTGGCCGTACTATCTCCAGCAACAATTTTATTGTAGTCAACATAAACCAAAGATCGCTGTCCGATTTCCGTCAGCCGGCTTACCTCTACCTTATCTGTATAAGCAAGATCGGTGAATCCGCCTGCCAGAGTTATCAAGTCGGAAAGGCGTTCGTGCAGACCCGGTTTCAGGTCGAATATAGATGGCCGGTTTACTTCGCCTTCAACCCTGACCTTATCCTGCGCGATGGGTACATAAATTCTGTCTCCCGCCTGCAAAAAAACATCCTCGTTGCTCGTGCCATTCATCAAGAATTGGTACAGGTCAACCGACGCCACGGTGCTATCATCACGAACCAATTGAATGTCCCGAATCGAGCCTTTGTCGGTAGGCCCTCCCGCCATAATAATCGCATCCAGAACCGTATTAAGGGCACTCAGCACATACTTACCAGGTCGCTGTACATCACCGACAACCGCCACCATCACATTCTTCGGTTGCAACAACATGATGTCCAGATGAAAGTTGTCGTAATACTGAGAAAGTCTTTTGAGAAGCAGATCGTGAAATTCGGGCAGATTCATGCCCCAGACTTGAATAACCCCCGCAGGCGGCAAGAACACCTTGCCTTCAAGATTGACAACCAGGTCAATGTTCTGTTGTACGGTTCCCAACAGATATACCCCGAGCCGGTCACCCGGCCCTAGCTGATACCCGGAAGGAAGGGTCATGGCATCCGCGGCTAAGGTCGAGAAGTCTGCCGGATCACGGGTAAAGAGATCAAACCCAAATGAATTGAGCTCGGCACCGGACTGGCCTGAAAACGGCTGGCCACTTCGAGGCTCGGCTCTACCTGTGGGCCGCCGTGACGATCGTGAAAAAAAATCCGTGGACTTGATTTCGGAAGTTGGATTGAAACGGGTGGTATCCGCAACGGCCTGCTTGCGGACTTGACCTAACGCCTGAGAACAGAGCAGCACCCCCAGCAGAATCGCGTGGGCGCTTATTGACATCCTGTACATTCGGAAAAAACTATCCTAAATTCAATTGGTATATTCCCTTACCTAATTTAAAAATATAGGGAAATGCTGTGCTGCAGTCAATAGTTTTTTTTAATCCGAATAATAGGGCCGGGAGACGCCTGTCACATCACCCGGCCCATCTACGAGGGAGGAAGAAACATTCTATCGGACGAGCGTCATTTTGAGGACTCGCCGTTCAAAAACCGCGGCACTCTCGGCCTGCGGCCGCAGATTAACTCGAAGGCTGTACATGTAGATCCCACTTGGCATTGGGGTGGCATCGTCATCCCTTCCATCCCAGACGACTGAATGGAAACCGGCATCAAGCTCGTCGGTCATAAGGCTTCTTACCTCTTGACCGAGCGTGTTGAACACCTGCAATTCAACTCTCATTCGACGGTCCAGGAAGAAACGGATTTCGGTTTCAGGATTAAAGGGGTTCGGGTAATTCTGAAACAAAGTGAACGTGTCGGGGGCCAGAACCCCACCCTCCTCCCCATCAAAGACGGAGGAAGATTCAAAATAATAACGCACGGAATTGCCACTTACCACAGCCAACGGCATGGCCGCATTGTCTTCAACACCGTTAACACTCAGTTCGTACTCCACATTTTCCTTGTGAGGTTCTGTAATCAAGTGCACCGACCTGGCATCATCCCCAAGGAAAGCGCCGAGGACGCGAACGTTCGGTTCAATCGCATAGTGATTTAGATTTTCCGCTGACGCGCCGTCAACCGCCTCATTAAAATTGACGTCTATTTGAGTCGCGCCGTTCACCGCCACTGAAACCAGTTCAGGCGGGACATTGTCTATCGTGCCCGGTCCCACAACGTACTTAATCGTATTGGACTCGCGAATCGCATTGCCAGCCAGGTCGGCAATGTCCGTCACGGTCAGCCGAAAACGATGCGCCCCCGAATGGGGAGACGTGGTGAGTTTGACCGTGCGGCGATCAGCCTTGAGTTCGGCATTCACAACTTGTACACCCTTTGTGATCATATAGTGCGTCGGGTCTTCCGCATTCCCTGGATCCAATGCTTCATTGAACGTGACCGCCAGAGTGGATAGATCCGGCACGGAAACGGCCGTCAACACGGGGGGGATTGCGTCGGTTTCAGTCGCCGGCAGCCGATAGCTTTGAGAGGTGCCGTTGGCAACTTGAGTTGCATTCAACCCCTTGACGTTGGCTACGAATAGAACATAGGACCGACCCAACTCATGCGCCGAGGTTAACAAGTGCACTTTGTCCGCCGCCTCCGCAAGCACCACACCCTGCACCACGACACCATCGCTAATCCTGTAATTGTCACGATTCTCCGCCGACTCCGACTGCAAGCGATCTGAAAATACAAGATCGACCTGCGTCCGCCCAAGCACCAGAAGGTCGACAATCCGCGGACGGTGGCCATCGCTTCCGACGGTTACTTTAATCTCGTCTGAAAAGGAACTCTCGTTACCGGAGACATCATAAGCCGTGACGGAAAAATAGTAGGTCTTTCCAGCTTCCAGGAGGGACCAATCGAATTCGGTCGAATTGCCGACATCAGCGACCTCAGTGTAAGCGCGCGACCGTTCGCCGGCGTAAATATTGTAGCCGGCCAGATCGGCATCCGTATTGGCATTCCAGGCGATAGTGACATTCTCCGCCCGAACTCCTGGCACACTGACAACGGCGAACATCGTGGTAAGGCTGGTTAAAATTAATGTGGCGTAAGAGTTCATTTACTTGACAATTTCCTGGTCGTTTAACAATCGAAATCCTTTTCGGCAAGCGTTGTGCCAGAAACTCAACCACTGCGGTAAACGATTATAAAATAGAGTATTAAAGAATCCACGGATTTGGCATCGCCGCAAACGAAACCAGCTCCAATGACGCAACCGTCATTCAAATCAGTAAGTCGCGGTCCAGTCTAATTATTCTTTTTCCAGGACGGATGGGTGATATCGTGCTGATTGATCTTATAATTCAGTGCCCGTGCGGATATGCCGAGCTGTCTGGCGGCATCCTTCTGAACCCAGTTACCCAATTGCAGGGCCTTCAGGATAGCACCTTTTTCTATCGCTTCCAAATTGAGTGTATCAAACCCGACAAGATCTTCTTCGGACCTCCGCCGCCGATCGCGGCCGCCGGCGGCAAAGTAATCCCGCCCGGGCATCGCCAGGTCTTCAGCCGTGATTTCGGATTTTTCCTCTACCACCAGAACCGCTCTTTCAATCAAATTTTTGAGTTCACGAATGTTTCCGGGCCATGAATGATTGCGCATCAGCGCCTTGGTTTCGTCGCTAAAACCGTGGACTTCCTTGCGGATCTCCTGCGAATATTTTCGCAAAAAATAATCCGCGATAGTGAGAATGTCTTCTTTGCGGTCCCTTAACGGCGGGATTTCAAGGGTGACGACATTAAGGCGGTAATAGAGATCGGCGCGGAAGGCGGCATTCTCAATTTCATCAAACAAGTTCTTGTTGGTTGCGGCTACGACTCGAACATCCACGTGGATAGTTTTGTTGCCACCGACCTTAGTGAAAGTCTGGTCTTGCAAGACCCGAAGAATCTTTGCCTGAGTGGTCAGGTGCATGTCACCGATCTCATCCAGGAAAAGTGTGCCGCCATTCGCCTGTTCAAACTTGCCGGCACGTGATTGATAGGCGCCAGTGAAGGCACCCTTTTCGTGACCGAAGAGCTCGCTTTCCAAAAGGTTTTCCGGTAAGGCGGCACAATTAACTTTTACGAACGGCTTATCAGAACGATCGCTGACAAATTGGATAAGGCTGGCAATCAGCTCCTTGCCCGTCCCCGTTTCCCCGTGAATCAACACCGTTGCCTTACTCCTGGCAACTTTCTTTATCACATTGTAGATGTCCAGAATTTCCGGGCTTTTGCTTACGAGAGGATAATGGAAGTCAAAGCCAAAATTCTTGCTATAAACATCTGAATCTTGTTTTTCTTCTGGCTTTGCCACCGAAACGGAGGATTTTATGTTGTTCGGAATATCCATTTTATTGCGTCCGTTCCCGTTGTTATCGACCATGGTAATCGGCATCTTAAGAATCTTTCCTGTTAGATATTTCGTTATGGCAACATTGCCACCGAAGGCAGTAAATTATAAAAACAAACAATAAGCTGACAATGAGTACCTGCGCTAACATGTGACACAAATTTCAACAAGATTTCGCAACTCTCATGCCAAGAGATAAAAAACGGAATATTTTAAACGGAATCACCATGAGAAGGGATCGCACACGCCGGATCATGGCCTTATTTCCGGTAGTAATATGGACAGCGCCAGTGGTGCCGCGTCAAGTGAGGAAAAATTATAGGTTTCTTGACACACTATCCAATGATTCAAAAAACTGAGTATATTTTGGCTGGTTTTCGACCACTGGCTTGATTCAGATCAGACATGCGATGGAGAATGGGGTGTCAGGTCGATTTGGAACGGTCCTTCAACGGCACTTCTTGTGCGAGTGCTTGCTTTAGTTGTGCCAGTGTGTAAGGGTGCGTTGGCAATGAAAAACCGAGGCTTCGCAACTTATCCGCAATCCTTAGCGCAGCGGGAAAATCAAGGCCCGCCAAGGTGACTATTTCCCGTTGATTAAACAAATTTTCCGTGCCCCCGTCATACATCACCAGCCCGTCCTTCAAAACGACAACGCGCCGCGCAAGCTTCGCGATCAACTCCATATCATGCGTCACCACAATAATGCTCTTTTTCAGCGCACTTTGTTCGCTCAGGAGCGATGTAATTGCGGACTCGCCGGCTGCGTCGAGTCCCACGGTCGGTTCATCCAGCACCAGAACTTCGGGTTCCAAAGCGACGACGCTTGCGATAGCAACCCTTCTTTTTTCCCCTTCGCTGAGATGAAAAGGAGAACGGCGTCGAACCAAATCATGGTCCAGCCCGACACTGACCAGGGCGGCACGGACGCGTTTTTCTATTTCCGTTTCCAGACGCTTTTGGCGGCGCAGCCCGAAAGCAATTTCGTCAAAAACCGTCTCTTCAAATAACTGAGTTTCCGGAAATTGAAACACGAGTCCAATTTTACGCCTCAGATCCGTCCATTTCTCCGTACGCCAGATATCTTCGCTATCTACAAGGATACGGCCCCGATCAGGTTTCAGCAGCCCCGTCAAGTGCTGTATCAGAGTCGTTTTCCCAGAACCCGATGGACCCGCCAAAGCAAGAAACTCGCCGGGGTTAATTCGTAAGGTGATGTCATTAAGAATGGTTTTGGGAGGTGTCCAGGGGGATTTGTAACTAAACGACAAGTTGTTAATTTCTATTTTCAAAGCTCAAGAACCGCGTGACCCGCCACGACTGTCACGCGCCGTGGGCAAATTCAATATTCAAATCATCAAGTTGAAGGACCCCTTGTGCGGCCAGGTGTTCGGCCTCCCGAATTGCGTAACCGTCGGTCATCCCCGCGATATAATCGCAGATAATCCGAAGAAAATTGGTGGTGTTTTGCAAGGACGCGGCAGGGCCTTCGCCGGAGGTCAAAATCCGGGCACGAGTCACATTCAGATCTTTTTCAAAAATCGTCTCCGGCAAAAGGCCGGGAGTCTGAAAATAGGCTTCAAATAGTCGAAAGAGAAGTTTCCCGCCGAATTCATCTGACCACTTGACACGTGAAAAATGAATAATTTCTTTGTAAATAAAGCTGTTCAGCTCTTTTTGCAAGGGGTCGAGTTCTTTTGTAAAGGCGACGATCTCCTCATCGAAGTCCCGCAGCCGTCCTTTGCGCTCCGAAAAATCCTCTAACCGGCGTAGAGTCTCTTCGATGACATCGTCAACGAACAGATTGATGAGTGCGCGAATAATGAGCCCCTGGTAAAGTTCGTATTGCTCCGTTTGGGCCAGGTCAACTTTCAACCGTTCGATCAATTGTTTGACCACCGTAACATTCGCCACTCTTTTTAGGTCCACAAGACCCGCCCGGATACCATCCTCAAGATCGTGCGTTCGTTGTGCGATTTCGTCTGAAATAGCGACCACCTGTCCTTCCAGTGTCAAGGACAGGTCTTGTTCAAAAGCGAGACCTTCATAACGGAAGTCTGGATAATTGAATTGACCGCGACGCAGGCGTGTGTGCTTCAAGATGCCCTCACGTACGGGGGCCGTCAGGTTCAAACCGGCAAAGTCATACTTTCTTTCAAGTCTGTCCACGATGCGAACGCTTTGGTAGTTGTGTTTGAAACCGCCAGCCCGCAAACCGCGAGACTGGCCCTTCAGACAGGCGGCCCCACTCATTATATTGTGCAGGATGACCTCGCCGAGGTGGCCGAAAGGCGTGTGGCCCAAGTCATGACCGAGGGCGATCGCTTCGGCAAGGTCTTCGTTCAAATGCAGGGCACGTGCGAGGGTCCGCGAAAGTTGCGAGACTTCCAGTGTGTGGGTTATTCGGGTGCGGTAATGATCACTTTCAGAAGTCAGAAAAACCTGACGCTTGTGTTTCAACCGCCGGAAGGCTCGAGAGTGGATAAGCCGGTCCCGATCCCGTTGAAAGGCGGTTCGGTAAGCATGTTCCGTTTCCGCATGCTCGCGCGTGTGGTGGCAACCGGCGCTGTGCTTTGCATATGGAGCCAATGTTTTTTGCTCCAATGCTTCAATGTCCCAACGTGAAAAAAGTTTAAAACTGGGCGTCTTATTCAAAGGGGTTCACGCGCCACAAAGTGATTGATACACACCAGGTTCCTGCAGACATATAAGGTGGAGAAAAATCCGTGCGCCGTCCACTAGATCAGCTATTTTTCTTTAGAAGACGGCACAATTCCGCTCATGCAATTTTATCAAAGGGAAGACAGTCCTCCCTCAAATCTGAAACTCGCTCAAGCAGTCACCGAATATATTTCCTTAACTTCTTCAGCTCAACTTTTGCGTGCGCAATTTGCTTGTAGTACTGTTTTGGCGCACGCGTGAGAAAGTTTTGGAATGCGACAACCGCTTGTTTGGGCTTCCTCGAATACTCCGCGGAAAACCCCTTCCAATAATACGCCCAGGAGTAACCAGGGTCGAGTGCGATGACCTTGTTAAATTGTGCGATTGCCTGGTCGTATTTTTCAATCTGGTAGTAGGTTTCCGCAAGCTTGAAGATAATTTTCTTATCGCCGGAACCGAGGTCAACCGCCGCCTTGAGGTCGGTCGCGGCCCTGGTATATTTTTTTCTGTTGTAGTAAATGAGGCCACGATTGTAGTAAGCGTCTTTGAATTTGCCGTTCTACGCGATACAATGGTCGAAGTCCTGCACGGCTTTGCTGAATTGTTTGAGATTCCGGTAAGCCACCCCGCGATTGAGATAGGAATCCAGGTAGTCGGGGTCATTTTCGATAGCGCGACTGAAATCCCTTATCGCCTTCCGGTAAGATTTTTTCTCACTGCTCCGGACGGCGCGATTAAAATATGTTTCCGTGATGATGCTGCTTTTGCCCCAGGCCGGGTAAACTTGGGTGGCGGCTTGAAAATCCTCAATGGCCGCATCGTAGTGACCCTGCAAACTGAGGGCAAACCCACGTTCAAAATAGGCGTCAGCCAGGGTCGAGTCCGCGGTCACCGCCTTCGCAAAATCCTCAATAGCCTTGTCAGGCTCATTATTCACACTATAAAATTTACCGCGAAAAAGAAAGCACAAGGCTTTTCCGCCGCTAATTTCGATCGCTTTTGAGTAGGCGGCTTCAGCCTGTTCCACATCATCAAGCGCCGAGAAAATGTCGGCCTGAGACAGCAGCAGGGGAAAGTAGGTTTTGTTTTTCTTGACGAGTTTCCCAACCTCTTTCAGTGCTTTCTTCCCCTCCGAATTGCGGCTGAACCGGATCGCCTTGAACAGTTTCTCCGCAACCTTCTTCTTAATCGTTTTGTCTCTGACATCATCGACAATCCGCACATACAGCGTTGCGGTATGGTAGGTTTGCCAATACGCTAGCATCTTGGCAAATTCAGTTCGCGCTTGATCAAATTTCTTCCTGGCGGCCAGATCTAATCCATCCGTCAGCGCCGAATTAGTGAGGAAAGAATCATCTTCGGGTCTGGCTTTCTGGCCGTAGCCCATAACGTTCATTGAAAACAAGAAGCCGCAGAGAAGGGCAAATGTTAACCATCTGGACAGCATTAGAGTCCCCCGATTGCTGGACGAGTTTCTAAGAATATGAGCAAAAGCTCCCACCTCAAATGTGGACTGGACAACGGACGGGCGCGCCTTTAAGTGACCCACTACGTTTCAGGCTGAAACCACCGGCAGTGGGTTTGGTTCCATGATTTCATGTTTCGGATCATGAGTGTCCGGTTTAGATTCTTGCAGAGCGCTTGCAATGAAATATGATGAAGATAGACGACATCTGCATGTCATTCCCCGCCACAAAACGCGGGGTTGTGAACCTGCATGTTTTCAGCAGGGATCCATCACCCACCTTTCTGGATGCCCGATTAAAAGACTTCGGGCATGACACGCAATGGTCTTTGCGATTTCAAGTCTCTGACCTGGACCAAACTACCGTTACTACTTGAATAATTGATATTTATTTACCTTGAACGTTTGGCTTAACCGGACACTAATGGTTTCGGATAGCAACTTCCTTACCCAAGGGCCACCTCGTTGTGTCGGGTCTGAACAAAAAAATTCTATGACGCTTTCTCCCCTGAAACGGCAACTGACAGACTGAGATTCTCTCTCCAAAAATAGGCGAGACCTATGATTGTAAAGGGCACAACGTTTATCGCATGGCTGACAATCGCAAAACTCAGAGCCTCACCTTTTGGAACTCCGAATAGCGAAAGACCGAGCATGCAAAACCAATGGTAGGTTCCGACAAATCCCGGAGAGGATGGAATCGTGATGCCGACACTGATGATCACCAGGACGACCAGGCTGGCATAGACACCGATGTCATAATGGCCCTGAAAATCAAAAGCGAAGAAAGCCAGATAGACGACTGCGGCATAAAGCAGCCAAATCGCAACCGAGGTTACGGCGACAAGCAGATAGTGCTCGGATTTCCGAAAAACTTCGAACCCATCGAGAAAGGACCGCATCAATTTGTCCACAACCTTAAAGATTTTTTGTGGTAGAAGCTTTCGTACCAGACCCATGGTGGCATCGGTCTTCGCCATCAGGAAAACCACGAAAACAATCAAGAAAAAGGTCAGACCGGCAACAGCGTAGCCCGCTGTTTTTACCTCGGGTGGTAGCGGAAACAGCAGCACCGTCAAGCCAAGAAAGAGAAGGAGTGACATCAAATCCAGCAACCGTTCCACGATGACCGTCGCGAAAGCGGAGGTCTTCGAAATAGTTTGTGACTTGGCGACGGCATATGCCCGCAAGAATTCTCCTAGACGCAGCGGCAAGAGATTGTTGGCCGCGTAGCCGACCATAAGAGCCGAGAACAGGGGATGCACATGACAGTCTTTGATGGGTGACATGATAGCACGCCATCTGACGGCCCGAATCCAATGGCTGGTAAGCATGGCCAGGATGGCCGGTATGAGCCAGATGTAATTTGCGCTCCGCAAGGCGCTGAGCATCTGGTGAAAATCAACTTTGTGGAAAGCCAAATAAACGAAAAGAGCGCTGACAAGCAGGCCGATAGCTATACGGATTTTCAAATCAGTACTTTCTTGTTTTTAGAAACAGGTTCTGGTTTTGCCAACGGAAAGAGTTAGGGACTAGACATTAAACCGGTAGGTGATGACATCTCCATCCTGCACGATATACTCTTTTCCCTCAAGCCGCAGGACGCCCTGCTCCTTGCATTTTGCAAATGAGCCCAATTCGCTCAACTTCTCGAATTCAACGACTTCGGCACGAATAAATCCACGTTCGATATCCGAGTGAATCGCACCGGCGGCATTTTGAGCGCGCGTATTTTTTTTGATCGTCCAGGCTCTGACCTCTTTCTCACCAGCGGTAAAGAAAGGAACGAGGCCGAGCAAATCGTAGGAATGGCGAATCATCTTGTTCACGGCAGGTTCATTAATGCCCAATTCTTCCTGGAACATCATCTTGTCATCATCTTCCAGTTGCGCTATTTCCATTTCTATTTTCGCCGAAAGGGACAAGACCTTGACGTTCTTGCCGGCTGCCACTGCTTGCCACTCTTGAGTTAACTGATCGTCCGCCAATTCATCTTCCCCAACATTCAACACCAATAAGATCGGCTTGGCGGTCAAAAACTGGAAACCCCGTAAAATTTTAGCTTCTTCTTTATCAAAATCCACGATGCGAAGCGGCTTTTCGGCTTCCAAAGCAGTCATGCTTTTCTGGAGTGCGGCCAGTTCCCGACACTTCACATCATCCTTTGTCTTCTTGACATCCTTCTCCAGTTTCACAATACGATTCTCGAGAATGGAGAGGTCGGAGAACAGAAACTCATCTTGAATAATAGTCCAATCGCGCGCCGGATCGATGCCCCCCTCGGAATGTGGTATCATCTCATCCTGGAACCTGCGCAGAACGCACACGAGGGCATCGATGTTTCGAATCGTCGCGAGAAACTGCTCCTGAAATCCCTTGCGTTGCGTCGACCCTTTTGAAAGGCCGGTGACATCGAGATATTCAATAGTGGCTTCTACTTTCCTGGCGGTTGGGAAAAGTTCATGCAGGCGGTCAAGCCGGGAGTCTGGCACTTTCACGACGCTGACATTGGCATCTTTCTTCCCACCGGCGTGCCCGGCGGTGCCTTGCGTCAAAGCATGGAACAGGGTGGTCTTGCCTGATTGGTCCAGGCCGATAATTCCGATTTTCATCGAGTCTACTTCTCTTCGATATCCATACGCAGGATGAGATCCCCCTGCGTTAACTTCATAACGACATCCAGCCCCTCAATCACCTTACCAAAAACGGAATAGCCGCCGTCCAGTTGGTGCGTAGCGGCAAGGGTGATGTAAAATTGACTTCCACTCGATTTCTTTTCCGGATTGATGTTGTCTCCTAATCGCGCCATTGCCAGTGCACCCTCCACATGGGGCAGACCGATTTCGGCCGGCACCGTGTAGCCAGGTCCGCCCTTGCCCGTTGCGCTTGGATCGCCCCCCTGAATAACAAAACCCGGAACATGGCGATGAAACGTCAGGCCATCATAAAAACCTTGCCGTGCCAGAAACACGAAATTATTGACATGCAATGGCGCATAAAGTGCATCTAGCTCGACCACGATGTCACCCTTTTCGGTCCGGATGGTCCCGAAATACTTCTTCGCGGGATCGATTTGCATAGCGGGCATTTCCGCGTAGTAGTTAAGGCGGTCCGGTATAGGGACGTTGGTCAGCGCCTTTGGAGCCTTTATTTGTGCTTCTCCGGAATTCGTTTGGCTACCCTTCCCTTCTTGTTTGGTTGTTTGGTTGTTTGGTTGTTTGGTTGTTTGGTTGTTTGGTTGTTTGGTTGTTTTGTT
>Ga0114931_10007529_pt1 | contig 13305 bp, 13 predicted proteins | sample 2SBtaG_FD_89579 | JGI IMG/M metagenome (GOLD analysis project Ga0114931, IMG submission 89579) | Deep subsurface microbial communities from Kolumbo volcano to uncover new lineages of life (NeLLi) - 2SBTROV14_V59a metaG | ecosystem: Environmental > Aquatic > Marine > Volcanic | place: Kolumbo... | reverse complement strand
TTAATTAAAAATGCTTTTTGTGTATCGTCAAAATAAAAATTAAATACTTATGTAGGCACACACCATAGTATGATTTAATTTCTTTCAATAAATTTAACCTTTGGATTTGCGGAGATTACATTTAGCTTAATCTTATCTGAGATATTCCAGGCAAGAATCAAAGCATAAAATTCTTTATATTTTTTGACTATACTGTCATCTTCTATAAGGATTCTACTAAGGGGAGTATATTTTCCTTTTTTGTGTGGTGAAGCATCAGTTACATAATCAATTACTGAAGAGTCTAAACCATTAAAATTTAGAAAAGTATTTCCTTTCGCAGCAGCACCTAACGCTATTATAGGTATTCCTCTTGCCTTTATATCATATATCTCTTTTAGAAGTTTATATTTGGAAGATAGAATTATTCTCATGAATTCACAATACATTTCAGAATCGAATAATCTCTGTTCTTTCTCTTTTTCTATTAACAATTTTACCTCTTCAGGAATCTTCTGAGTAAATGATGATTTTTGTGATATTGTTCTTAAAGATCCACCATGATAATCTACAATTTCAGCAGATTTTATTCTCAGTCCTGATTTTTCAAGAAGTGTAGAGAGAGAGGTAATTGTAAAATAAGAGACGTGCTCATGATATATTTGATCAAAACTTTTATTTTCTATTTCTACTCCCCAATATGGTTGCTCTGATATGAAATGCCCTTCTGATGAGAGAAGATTTGAAACAGCCCTTGAAAATTCTTTTGGATTATCCGAATGGTTAAAAACATTGTTCGCTATAATCATTGAGGCTTTCCCCTTCCTAGACTCTATTTCCCGAGCAGCTTTTTCTCCAAATAGTGAGGATATAGTTTCTACACCTCTTTTGTTTGCCAAATCATTCATATAATCTGATGGATCTACTCCAATGACTTTATAACCCATTTTTAGAAAAATTTCTGAAAGATAACCATCGTTAGATCCTATTTCCACAATTAAAGAACCCTTAGGAAGATTAGTTTTTTTTATAACCTCTAGCGCATAATTGTCCCAATAGTTTCTTGAAAAAGAAGAGTTTGATGAAGTATAAGAGTAATCTGTTTCAGAGTATCTTTCTTCAGGAGATGTTATACATTTTGTCTGGATTTGGCCACATTCCTCACAGAGATCAACTATTAATGGATATGTTTTTTCAGATTCAGAAAGAGCAGACTCGGAAATAAAAGTATCTGAAAAGGGGTGTATTCCAAGGTCTATGATCTTACTTAATTTTTCTGAACCACATATGAGACAATTTGTTCTGAACATTTTATTTATTTAGTTTTTTTGGAATTATTCTTATAATATTATTCTTAATTTTTATATCTGATAAGCTATGGTTTTTTACAAACTCTTTTAATTCTTGAATAGTAGGATAATCTTTATAACCTCTAAAATCTAAGGCATCATCTATTAAGATTACATGCTTTTTTATTGGATGTTTTAAAATAGTTTTAAGTTCATTGATAATTGGAGTTTCAATCTCTCCTCTAACCGTATTCCCACTAGAATAATGTGCATCAAGCCAAAATAAACAAGGTTCTCGTAAATTTTTAATTAATTTAGGTAAAACTTTAGCACTATCTCCCCCAATCACCTCAATATGAGGATATTTAAGAAACCTTTTTCTTGCTCTTTTATAGAGTGATTTTCCTAATTCAATAGTATAAATTCTTTTAAATATCGACTTTGTGGAATTTGCTACATCACCTAAATATGTACCAGTTTCAATTAAGATATTTAATTTAAATCTTTTAGCGTAATTTTTTATAACTTGGTGCTTAAGATAGGGTGGTGGTGGAAGTGGGTTTCTTTTTAAGTTCCATTCTAACAAAGATAATCTAGATTTTCTAAATTGATAAACTAATTCCATCTTCAATGGAAGTTTTCTTAATTTGGAAATTGTATTCATTTAAATTTTTTGTTATTTATCTTTAAAAATATTTAGTTTCTCAACTGAGTATATGAATATCAATCTTTATTTTATACAAAAGGGTAGGATTATTTATTTTTCCAAACATTTTAAAAGATATTTTTTATAAGAAGTTAAAGATAAAAATGAAGAAATTGAAAAAGATACAGTTTTATCCTAATATTGGTAAATTACATAGTTTATATATTTCATTAATTAATAAACCTCCTAAAGGTTATGAATTTATATTCGAAAATCCAACATTTAAAAATAAGCTTGGTGAAAAATTAAAAATATATAAACCTGTTAAATATTTTTACAAAGGCTTTACTAGGTTATTTAAGACTCTAAAAGTTCTAGAATTTTTTAATGATCAAAAAGATTTGTCCCAAGCAGACTTGGTTTATGCTCTAGGAACATCATATAGTGGAAATAAACCATTTATTATAGATATAATAGATACTCCCTTCTCTCTCTCAGGAAATAAGTATGATTTATTTATTAAAAATAAAAATAAGATAAAAAAATATTTAGAAAATCCAAATTGTAAAAAAATTATTTGTCCACATGAAACAGCCCTAAAATTTATGAGAAATAATTTTGAAGGAAGGAAGATTTGTAGAAAATTATCCTTAGTAAGGCAAGCATTTGAGCCAGTACCCTACAAAATTCCACAAAATAAATTTAGTTTAGGGAAGAAAGTTAGAGTTTTATTCATGGGATCTATAAATAACTCAGAAGATTTTTATACAAAGGGGGGATTAGAAGCCGTTTTAGCTTTTAAAAGAATTTGTAATAATTATAATTGTGAACTCATAATAAGATGTAGAGTTCCAGAAAGAGTTAAAAAAATCATAAAGGGTAATAAGAAGATAAAGCTCATTGAAAACCAGATAGATTTTAACAACATAATTAAACTATATTCTTCTTCTGATTTCTTATTGTTACCAAACCATTTCTATACAATAATGGCAACATTAGAATCTATGTCCTTCAAACTACCTATTATTAGCTTAGACACTTATGCAGTTAAACATTATATAAAAGATGGCTACAATGGGTTTGTAGTAAAACCTTCTGAGAGAATATCTGAATATTTTAATCCCTCTTATCCTACAAATCTAAGGGAGAAAAAATTCACTAAAAAGTTATGGGAGGTTGACCAAGACTTAATAGATAGAATTAGCAAGAGAATAATTGATTTAATTGAAGATCCAAAATTACGTAAAAAGATGGGCAATAATGCTTATAAATTTTTTAAAAACAATTTCTCAATAAAAAAAAGAAATAAAAAGTTAAAGAAAATTTTTGATAATACCCTAAATTAAATTTTATTATTTCCTATAAATTTCTTAATTACTTCAGAGGTACTTTTTTTCAAAGAAGGCAAGATAGCTTTTGCCTTCGTGTTATCTATTTTTCCCACATCATAAAAATAATCTCCAAATTGAGGTTTTAATTTTAGATTATTTGCTATTTCTTGAAGAGTTTCATTTTTAGAAGAAGAAAGATTATAAACACCAAACAGATCTCTTTTTAACCCTATTTTAATGAAATCCAAAACATCAGTATGAGATATATAATTAAAGATTGAATTTGAAGAAAGTGTTAGAGGCAAACCATTAAATAGCTTTACCAAAGTGTTAATTTTAATATTTTCACCCAATAGACCGCTACATCTTAAGATTAATGGATTTTTACAATTTTTTCGCACAATTGATTCAGACATGATTTTTGTTATAGGATATATATTTTTTATACGATCTATAAATATATCTTCTTCTTCAGAATGGAGAGTTCTATCCTTGGGATAAACATCCACTGTAGAGATATAAATAAATTTGGAATTTGGAATTTTTGTAATTTTATTAGTTAGTAGAACATTATCTGAGATATATTCTGTAAAATCTGAAAGCTTTACCTCTTTTTTAGAATTATATGCACAATGAATGATAGTATTTACACCTTCTCGTTGTAGTCTATTAAATTCTTTTATAGGTGTGTTTCTTGAAAATTCTATGCTTGGGATATTTTCATGAAGAAACTTTCCAAGCCCACTTTTAGATCCAACAATCAATAAATCTTTTTTTGTCACCATAATAGAATATTAGAGAGATTTTTAAACTTTGTTTTTATATCTTTATTTTATTAAAAATGTAGTAATCTTTATAAAACATCATCCCCCACATTTCCAATGGTTGAAGGTAAAGTAGCATTAATTACTGGTATTGGGGGACAAGATGGATCTTATCTTGCAGAATTATTATTATCTAAAGGGTATAAAGTAAGAGGAATACTCAGAAGAGCAAGCTCTCCAAATACACATAGAATTCGTAAGTTAATCCAAAAATACGAAGTTAAATCTAAAGACTCTCTATTTTATATACAATACGCAGATTTGACGGATGCTTCAAGTATTGCATCAGTCTTAGCTGAATTCAAACCTGATGAAATTTATAATTTAGCTGCCCAAAGTCATGTAGGGATTAGTTTTCAAAATCCAGTAACCACTTTCGATATTAATGCACTTGGAACTCTAAGATTATTGGATGTAATAAAACAATCAGGATTTAAATGTAAATATTATCAAGCTTCTTCTTCAGAAATGTTTGGAATATCCCCACCGCCGCAAAATGAAAATACTCCTTTTAAACCCCAAAGTCCTTATGGTATTGCAAAAGTAGTAGCATTTAATTTTACACAATTATATAGGAACGCGCACGGATTGTTTGCAGCCAATGGAATACTTTTCAATCATGAATCTCCAAGAAGAGGTGTAAATTTTGTAACAAAAAAAATAGTTCAAGAACTTGCTAAGATAGTTGTTGGAGAAAAAAATAAGATTGTTCTTGGAAATTTAGATGCTAAAAGAGATTGGGGATTTTCAAAAGAATATGTTGAGGCAATGTGGAGAATATTACAACAAAATGAACCTGGAGATTATGTTATTTCAACGGGAGAAACACACACAGTAAGAGATTTTGTCAAAGAGGTTTTTAGTCTTCTAAATCTAGATTATCTTCAGTTTTTGGAAATAAGTGACACTTTCAAAAGACCTGCGGAAGTTCCAGCATTACTTGGTGATTCTACAAAAGCAAGAAAAATGTTAGGTTGGGAGCCTAATGTTAAATTCAAAGAACTAGCTAAAATGATGTTAGCTGCAGACTTAAAATCGAAATTTGAAGAAAATGGCATCATTCCAATAGAATTAGGGGTGGAAAGAGATGATGATTATTATATTGAGAGAGGTAAAGAAGTTGCGAAGAAATATGCCAGACCAAAGAAATCTACTAATTAGTTTTCTACTTATTCTAACAGTAGAATTTCTATAAAACAACTAAGATCCTTCAATTTATTAATATTCTAAAATAACAATTTATTAATATTTATAAATAAGTAATAATTACTTAACCATAATGAAAATCTTAGTTACTGGAGCATCTGGTTTTTTAGGAAGACATTTAACGAAAAAGTTAAAATCAAAAGGCCATAAAGTTTATGAAATAAGTACAAAAAATTGTGATTTAACAATTCAAAAATCTCTAAATGAATTATTTAAAAATATTATTTTTGACCAGATATATCATTTAGCTGCTTGGACACAAGTTGGAGACTTTCGTTTACACCAATTAGGCAAACAATGGATTTTAAACCAAAAAATTAATACAAATGTCTTAAGTTGGTGGAAAGATAGTCAACCACAAGCTAAACTTGTTTGTATCGGAACTAGCGCTTCTTATGTTTCAGAATTAGAATTAAAAGAAGAGAATTATCTCAAGGGAGAGCCAATTGAAAACTGGGCAACTTATGTCCAAATAAAAAGGACACTATATATAGGTTTACAAGCAATAAACAATCAATTTGGTCTAAATTATATGTATTTTGTACCTTCCACACTTTATGGTCCAGATTATATTTATTTAAAAGAGAAGCAATTGCCCTTTATTTTTGATTTAATAAGGAAAATTTTAAGAGGCAAAATTCATGGAGAAGAGGTTGTTTTGTGGGGGGATGGTTACCAAAATAGAGAAATAGTATATGTTAATGATTTTGTAAATATAATGATAGGGTTAAATAAGAGACTATCAAATAAAATCATAAATATTGGGGCAGGTGAGGGGCACAATATTAGATATTTTGCAAAAAAAATATGTAATATTGTGGGTTATGATTTTAAAAAAATAAAATTTGATGAAACAAAGCCAACAGGTGCCAAATCAAAATGCCTAGACATTTCAAGTTTTGAGAAAGTATTACCTAATTATCCCTTTAAAGATTTAGATGAATGTCTTAAAGAAACAATAGATTGGATGAAACAAAGCGTTTGGGTAGATTAAAATTTTAATAAAGATATACGTTAATTATTTATATACTTCCTTTATTAAAATTTTATGGTTAAAAAAGTATTCGATAAAAAATTATTATTTGCGATGTGGGCTTCACAAAACAAGAATTATGGGATTAATCAAATATATGACTCTTCTCTAAAAAGGCTCTTTAAAAATATTATCTTCTTTGATCCACAAGAATTAATATATAAAAAGAGCAAAGAAGAAATGAATAAAAGATTTTTAGAATTAGTTAAAAAAGAAAAGCCTGATTTTATATTACTTTATTTAATATACGAAGAGTTTTATTTAGAGACCCTTGCATCCATAAAGAAAATAAATCCTAAAATTAAGATAATTAATTTTTGTGGAGAAGAAAATAAATTATTTTAGAATACATCAATGCCTCGCTTTTCTTTTATAGATTATTTCTTTATTATACAACAAGAGTATGTTAAGTCTTATAAAAAATATAATAAAAAAGCATTTGTTACTTATGGGGCAGACCCTGTAAAATTTAAACCATCTCCAAATACAGTAAAAACTCAAGATGTTACTTTTATCGGGACACCTATTGTAGACAGGGTAGATTATGTTAGATATCTTTTAAAAAAAGGAATAAATATCAAAGTTTATGGAAGTGGTTGGGAAGAATATTCTGATTTAAAAGATATTTGGGGAGGTAAAGTGTCAAATGATGAATATAAAAAGATAATTAGAACCAGTAAAATAAATTTATGTTTTTCTAAGCAATATGGTGGAAAAACACATGTTTTAGAAAGAGTTCCACAATTTGTATTATCTAAGGCTTTTTTCTTAGTTGAATCATGTCCACAATATAATTTAATATTTTCGGAAGGAAAAGACTTTGTTTCATTTAAAGATAAACAAGACTTATTTAATAAAATAAATTACTATTTAAATAATGAAAAGTTAAGGAACTTAATTATAAGTAGGGCTTACAAAAACTCATTAAGAAAGTTATCTATAGATAAATTACTTGAAAAAGCATTTATTAAGATAGATAAAGATAATAGTTATTTAAATTCTTGTCCAGATTTTAAGAATAATAATGTATTTATATTAAAAGAAAAGGATTTAAAATTAGATAAAAAAATTTTGAGGAATAAGATTGGAACCTTCAAATATATTAGTTTTAAGGAAAAAGGAGATGAATTTTTAAATTATAATAATTTTTTACAAATAAGGGGGATCGAATTAACGAAAAAACCAATTGCTTGTTGTAATTGGTATATGTATTCAAAAAGTTTAAGAGACTATGCTTCAGTTAGTGGGTTTCTTTCCTTTTGGCTTTTAAGCAGGACAAAATTCTTAAAATTATTAAATCCTTGTCAGTTAGTTGTAAAAAGAGATTATTTTTTAAAAAATCTTAAGAGCTTTAAGAGTTTTAAAAAGATGAAAACTAAATTAATAAAGAAAGAAAATGTTGTTTTTATTTCTTATCCTCTTGTACGAGTGTCAAGGATAAGAAATCCAGATTATAGTTATTTTAAAAAGGCAATCATCACACCACATTTTGATAATACTCTTAGAGCTTTAGCTTTTCAAAAAAAACTATTTACTAATTTTTATTTATATAATTTAATTATTGTAGGGATTTTAGGAAATTTATTTCTTCTAAAATATTTATTTAAAAGAGCATATATAAAGAGCAATTTTCTTAGAAGCTACTTGGTTTTAGATAATAAGAGTTATAATTAATCTCATAGATTATAAATCCTCCTTGTCTTTCTCTTTTCCAAAATAAGGTCCAGTTTTAAATTCATATATTCTTGTTTCAGGAGAGATTTCAAATTCATGACCTCCCCTAAAAGTTAGCGTACAATCGCCTTCATTTAATGTAATTTTTTTTATCAGTTTATGATCTAAATCATAATATTTTACATTTAAACAACCACTAATAACTACTATTGCTTCTTGGGTTATTGTTGTTGTTTTTTTTTGAAGAAGGTGCTTGTGAGCCGATACTACTCGTCCAGTTTTAGAGTATAGGGAAGTTGCTTGTATAAATTCTTTTTCAGGGCTAAAATCAAATCTTTCTTTAGTAAAATCTGACCTAAAATGAACAACATGCAAGAGCTCTCCAGGTCTTACTTCAGAATATATCTTCTCCATAATTACAAGGAATTTTACTATTTTTTAAATTTTTCCTAAATCTCCTTACATTTATCTATAATTTTTATTTAAATAAATTTTCCTTGAAATCCCAGAGATTGAGCCAAAATATCTTGCAGACATAAAGACCAACATAGGTAAAATTATCTTAAAATTTTTTAATTTATAAATTTTTTTAATTGACAAAATAGGGATAGCAATTGGAGAAATTAAAAAAAGTAAAAAAGGGGAGAAATATTTTAGGAGAGGAGTTTCAAATAAAGGATTATTTATAGATGCTCCAATCCACCTACTTTGTTTATATATTTCCTCCAATGTTTCTGGATTTTTATGATAGCAAGTTGTGTTTTCTGAGACTATTGGCCCCACTCTATGTTTAATCCAAAGAGTTTGGTCATCAGCATAACCATACTTGGGGTCAAAACCTCCTAACTCCAAGAATTTATCTTTTTTTATAGCTCTAAATATTTTAACTTTTTCTGATTCTTTTTTAGAAACTCTAACTTTTCCCCAACATTTACTCCAAATATTATCCATATTTTTTACTATCTCATAATCATGGGTTGTTCCAATAATTTTGTTATCTTTTAATAATGGCCTAACCAAATTTTTAAGATAATTTTTATCAAAAGTCATATCTGCGTCAACAAAAATTAAAATTGAGCCCTTGGCTTGTTTTGCCCCTAAGTTTCTTGAAAAAGCTGAACCTTTATGTTTTCCTTCAATCACCCTGACACCTTTAAATTTTCTAACAAATTCTTTTGTTCTATCTGTCGAACCATCATCAACAATTATAATCTCAAAATCCTTAAAGGATTGTTTTTTCAAGCTGTTTAAGCAAGTGCAAATATCTTTTTCTTCATTATATGTAGGAATTATAATTGACAAAATTCTTTGTCCCATGCTATAATCCTAATTATAAGATTAATAAATTCTTCCTTATTTCTAAATTTTTAAAGTGCTACAAATCAATCTCTCTTAAGATATCAAAGAAAAACCTCATGATAAGATTTAAATTCTACATTATAAGTAAAAAAGAGTAATAAAATGAAAATTCTCGAATTAACAAACTATTCAGCAGGTATTTGTGGAGTTTGGACTCGTGTAAAAGAGGAATCTACTCGTCTCGCTAAATCTAACAAAGTAATAGTTTTTTCCTCAAACTTAAAAAAAGGTTCTAATCAAATAGCTCCTTCTGAAGACATATTAGATAATCTCCAGATAAAAAGGTTTTCAACAAAAAAACTTGGCGGAGAAAGTTTTATGTATTGGTTCAACAAAACCGCTGAAAAAGAAGCATTAAAATTTAATCCAGATATCATAATAGCTCACGCTTACCGCCATACCCACACAACAAAGGCATTAAAAATAGCTAAAAAAATAAATGCAAAAGTCTTTCTTGTCACACACGCACCATTCATTGAAAAAAACACAACTCGTTCTATTCTTTCAAAAATAGCGGTAAAAAATTATGATTTATTTATAGGTACTAAAACTCTAAATAAGTTTGATAAAATAATTGCTATAACAAAATGGGAAATACCTTATTTATTAAAATTAGGAATAAAAAAAGAAAAAATAAATTATATTCCTAATGGGATTCCAGAAGAGTTTTTCAGACTTAAAAAATTAGTAAAAGAAGAAAATAAAATTTTATTCTTGGGGAGGATATCTCCTATAAAAGATTTAGAAGTTTTAATCAAGTCTCTTTCTTCTATAAAAGATAAATCAATTAAATTAGAAATAGTAGGCCCTTCAGAAGAGAATTATTTGAAACAACTTAAAGAAATAGTTAATAAATTAAACTTGGAAAAAAGAGTAAAGTTTTCTAAGCCAATTTACGATCTAAAAGAAAAAATAAAAAAAATAGATTCAGCAAAAATCTTTATTTTACCAAGTAAAAGAGAAGCTATGCCTCAATCATTAATAGAAGCAATGGCTAGAGGAAAGATAGTTATAACAAGCGACAACCCCGGTTCAAAAGAAATAGTTACAAATGAGAAAAATGGGTATTTGTTTAAAGTTGGAAGCTCTAAAGACTTAACAGAAAAATTAAATCAAGCACTATCAAAAAACAACATCCAAATAAAAAAACAAGCAAGAAAATTAGTTGAAAAATTCTCTTGGGATAAAATAATAAAGAAAGTAGAAAGATTATTTACTGATTAACTATTCTTCAGAAGCGTGATTCATCTTAACATCTTTAAACCCACTACCTGTTTCCTTCACAATTTTATTTTTAATACTTATCCTTTTTTTATTTATTTCTCTTATTGCAATTGCTCTTCTCCCAACCTCTTCCAAACCCATTTCACCCTCTTTACCTTTTCTTATATCTGATTCTAAATCCCATATCTGTGAATTTTTTTCATATAACTCAAGCATCCAGTTAGGGTCTATTTTCACACCTCTTTTTTCATAATCTATTAGTGCATTTTTATACTCCTCATATTCTGCTTTTAAGTGAGGCTCTCCAATTCTTTCAATTTTTAGTTTAATTATAGACATTCTATCTAATATCTCTGACAAAGGCATTTCCATAATTTTTTCTATAAATAAAACTTTAAATACCTTTTCTACACACAAAAAATATGATAGATGTAATAATCACTTCTTTTAATGAGCCAGAAACAATTGGTAAAGCGATAAAATCCTTTCTTAGTCAAGATATAAATGAAAGATATAATATTTGGGTTGTAGCACCAGATAAACCTACATTAGAGGAAGCAAGAAAATATCAAAAGAAATATAAAAATGTAAGAACATTTACAGACCCTGGAAAAGGAAAGAGTTATGCATTACATAAAATACTTCCCACATTAAAAGGAGAAATAATAGTTCTTTCTGATGGGGATGTTTTTATTAAAGAAAATTCTTTAAAATATCTTATTGAGCCATTTAAAAATAAAAAAGTAGGCTGTGTTACTGGTAGGCCAGTTTCATTAGACTCTAAAAAAAACATTTTAGGTTATTGGTCTCATCTGTTATGTGATGCAGGAGCACACGAAGCAAGAGCTAAAAGAGCAAAAAAAGAAAAGTTTTTAGAATGTTCAGGATACTTATGGGCATTTAGAAATAAAATAATAAAAAAATTCCCATTAGACGTAGCTGAGGATACAGTAGTACCTTATCTCTTTAGAGAAAAAGGATATAAAATAATTTATGCACACCAGTCAATAGCTTATGTTAAATTCCCTAAAAATTTTAGAGAATTTATAGAACAGAAAAAGAGAACTGCAAAAGGACACGAGTCTCTCGCAAAATATGTTAATATAAAGAAACTACCAAGAACAAAATCATTCAAGAATGAGATATCAGAAGGATACAAGGCATTTTTTTATCCTAAAAGTCTTAAAGAAATAATTTATACATTTGCTTTATTTCCAATAAGATTATATATCTGGATATTAGTTTTTTATCATACAACTATAAAGAAGTCTCATTATCATGATTCTTGGAAAAGAGTAGAATCTACAAAATAATACAAAAGTATAAACAAATAAAAAGGAAGTTTTACTTAAATCTTAATGTCTAATCAAGATAAAATAGTAGAAATAAGAAAAGAAAAAGCAAAGAAATGGATTAAAGACCCATATAATTTTTCTTTAGTAGGTATACTTATTTTATCTATTTTTGTTAGATTTTATTTTTTAATTATTGCAAAAGATCAAGCACATTGGTGGGATACATTAGCCTATGGTAGCTTAGCAAAAGAGTCTATTCTTGGGCTTTGGACAAACAACCATTTCATTATTAGTGAGGGAATAATTAGGCCCCCTCTTTTACCTTTAGTTTGGTCGTTTCTTCTAAGACTAAACATTTCAGACTTTGGAACACTTTTGCTTTTAGAGATTATTCCTTCAGTCCTCTCTGTTTTTTTGATTTATTTAATTGGAAAAGAGCTTTATGATAAGAGAGTAGGTTTAATTTCTGCATTTATTGCTTCTGTTTCTTGGATTCACCTTTTCTATTCTGTAAGAATAATGACTGATGTTCCTTCTTTATTTTTAGCGTTAGCTAGTATTTATTTTTTTGTTAAAACATATGATAAAATTAAATTAAAATATTTTTCCTTCTCTATATTATTTCTTTCTTTAGCTATTTTAATGAGATATTCTTACGGATTAATAGGAATAGTATATATTATTTTTCTTGGAATTATCCATAAGCAAAAAATATTTAGAAAAAAGAATTTTTGGTTTGGCGGATTAATAGGAGTTATTCCGCTTGTTCTCTTCTTTTTTAATAATTTCTTAAGCAAAGGAGAGATTTTTCCCGCTGTTAAAACTTATACAACTAGTGCTACAGAGAAAGCGACCGCATTTTATGTGATGGGTTTTATTCCATACATTATGAAATCTTATTTAACTCCAATTTTAATAATAGGATTATTATTAGTATTGTTTGAGATTCTAATTGGTTTTGATTCTATTTTTAAAATTAAAAAACTTAAATCTCACTTGTTTGTATTATTATTGGCAGCAGTTTCCTTATTTTTCTTTGTGTTTGTGATAAAAGCGGCAGAAGACAGATATTTGTTCATGATTTTTCCTTCTCTTTTCTTTTTTACAGCAATAGGATTAATTTTTTTATACTCTTTTCCAAGAAAATATTCTAAAAGTTTGGCAGTTATATTTGTTTTAGGAGTATTATTATTTAGTGCATATTCTCAATTAAGTTTTGGGAATGATTTAATAGAAAATAAAAAAACATCTTTCTTACCTATGAAAGAAGCATTTGTCTGGATAAATGAAAATACTCCACAGGATGCTGTTATAATTGGGGATTGGGCAGACCCATATGCTATATATTATGCCGAAAGAAGACTAGGTTCTTGGCCAAGCAATGTTGGAGAAAAAGGAGCCTTAGATAATTTTTCTTTGGAAAACATAGATTATCTTACCTTAAC
>Ga0114931_10007528_pt1 | contig 13306 bp, 9 predicted proteins | sample 2SBtaG_FD_89579 | JGI IMG/M metagenome (GOLD analysis project Ga0114931, IMG submission 89579) | Deep subsurface microbial communities from Kolumbo volcano to uncover new lineages of life (NeLLi) - 2SBTROV14_V59a metaG | ecosystem: Environmental > Aquatic > Marine > Volcanic | place: Kolumbo... | reverse complement strand
CTACACACAGGTCACCTGGACCGATCCGGCGGGCAACCGCACGACCTTGCCGCCCTTCGCGATGACGCCGCGCGCCTTCACCAAGATCGACGTCCACGTCAGTGGCCCCGCCAGCATCCAGCAGAACGCGATGCTACCGCTGCGCTTCTCGCTGGCCTCGACGCCCTATCTCTGGAACCTCAAGACCTTCGCGATCGAGATCCGCCAGACCCTGCCGACGAAGGGGCCCTGGGTCGACATCACGGGACTCGCGCTCGGCATCGCCAGCGAGGTGGCCTTCGGCCCCGAGGCCGAGTCCCTGCTCTTCCAGATGAAAGTGCCCTTCCCCCTCAAGGGCAGCTTCGAGTTCCGCATCCGCGCCACCAACTCACTCGGTAGCGACAGCCAGGTGCTCCCGCTGATCGCCAAGTAGGCCGCGAATCGAGTACCCGGGGTCAGACCCCCGGTACTCGATTCGAACGTGCAGGTCATTCAATCCGAGAGGCATCTGCGGACGAGATACACCGTGGCGAGCGAGGCGAGGAGAGAGGCCAGGATCAGACCCAGGACCATACCGGTGAGTGGCGTCAAACCGACGGTCGGTGCGAAGTAGCGACCGAGGAAGAGGAAGGGGAGCGCAAAGGCGAATAAACGCAACAGGCTGATGAAGAGGCCCAGACGAGGCCTCTGAACGGCCTCGAAAACCGGGCGCAGCAGCGCGAAGGGCAGTGCGGCGAGTGCGGCCAGTGGCAGGAGGCGCAGGATCTCGGCTGTGATGCGGATCGTCTCGGGGAACTCACGGCCCTTGTCCGCGAGGATCATCGCGGCCAGGCTCTCGTTGAAGATCCAGGCCATCGGCACCGTCAGGAGGATCGCGAGGACCAGACAGAGAAGGAAGGTCTCACGTAGCTCGCGGCCGAGCGTGGCGCTCCTGCCTTCGGCGCGTCGCCGGGCGACGAAGGGGAGCACGGCGATGGAGGCGCCGATGGCGGGCATGAGAGCCAACCCCAGCATGCGCGCATAGGCACCGTAAGAGGCGATGGCCACCGTCGAGTTGGGCATGCTGGCCAAAAGCGTGTTGACGACTCCGCCTTCGACGGCCATGAGGACGTAGGCCAGCATGCTCGGCAGAGCGAGGACCAGGATGCCAGGGATCGGAGCGCGTCGATAACCGCTCTCTGGCGTGCAGGACGGGGAGGCCGACCCCCGGCGCGACCGTTCGAGCTTGCGCGCCCGAACCAGGGCATAGCCCAGACTCGCGAATCGCGACAGAACCGTAGCCAAGGCGATGCCGAGGATGCCCATGCCGAACCCAAAGACAAAGAGCGTGTTGAGCGTGACGTTGGCGACCGTGGAGACCAACCCCGCAACCATGGTGCTGTGCGTGTCGTGATGCGCCTTGACGATGGAGTCGGGAATGATGGACCAGAATCCCGTGAGTGGCGATCCAATCATGAGCACGCCCGCATAGATCGAGAAGGCACGCGTCAACCCGGGCTCGAGACCGAAGTGGGGAATCACCAAGAGAAAGAGACCGCCCAGGATCGAGAGGAACGGAATCAGGATCAGGAGGAGGCGCATCGCGGCATGCTTGAGCCTGGTGATCCTGGCATCGTCGCCATGCCCCATGGCCTCGCTGAGATTGGCGGTGAAGCCCGCGGAGAGCCCGACCCAGACTGCGCCATAGAGCGTCTGGATCGGTATGTAGAATCCGATCGCAGCGACTGCATCCGGATCATGGATCGCTACGGCATAGCCCATGTCCACGAGCCCGAACAAGAAGCGGGCCGTGAACGAGATCATGATCGGAATGGACAGCCGCCACAGGGTCGTCTCCAGGCGGCCCGTGGGCTTGGACATATGCAGAGACGCTAGAGCCTGAACCGCATCCGATCGAAACTATTCTCGGCAGGGAGTCTCTCCGATCCCCCCACTGTAGAGCGCAGGGACATGCGCGCAAACTGGTGGCAACGCGACACTACTCCCGGGGTCCGATGGCTTCTGTCCAGATGGGCCAAGGACCTTGCCGCGGACGACGCTCCTCGTCCTCGGACCAGCGGAGCATGCGCCTCAGGGTCACATTGTAGAGAGGCTTGACGATGAGCTTCCACAACCTGGATTGCCAGCTTCTCCGTATGTGAAGCTCCGCACTCGTCGACAGTGAGGCCTCCCCAGCGGAAGCCATGTGGCGCAGGTAGCGCAGGCGATGCTTCTGCACATGCCGGAGATCCTCCCGGCATCTGGATCGATAGACAGATGAGGCATGCGGATGGACACTCGCAAGCTGGAAGTCCAGCACATGCGGAAAACCATCCTCTCCCAGCAGGATGTTCTGCTCCTTGTGGAGATCGTTGTGGCAGACACCGGCGGCATGGATCGTCTCCACGAGTCGATCCAGATGATCGAAGAAATCACGGGGTAGCTCCTGGGTCGCGTAGAGGGGAACGCCGGGAATCCAACTCCTGACCAGGATGCGCATGGAACCTGGGGCGAGTGTGCCCTGCACATTCTCATGCACGTCCTGACGCAGAGCCGGCACCCCAGCGGTCCCTTCGAGTCGCAGGAGCGCGCGTGCCTCCCTCTGCATCAGATATCCAGACACCAAACGGGATCCCGGAATCCAACTTCCCGTAGCCTGTCGACAGATGGCCAGGTCATCGCTGCGAGCGATACGGACGACTCTTCCGAACACATCGCTCTTGAGCACCATCTCCACATGCCATTCGTGCGCGTGTGACCACATCCGTCAGTTCGGGAAAGCACGAAGCATCGTCAGGAAGAGGGGGAAGGCGAAGAGGACGAGGAACACCTGGACCGACAATCCCGAGAGGATCGCGATCGCCAGGGGCTGCAGCATGGCGGCACCCTCTCCGAGGCCAAGGGCAAGGGGAAGAAGGGCTAGAAACGCTGCGATCGTGGTCATCAGAATCGGGCGGAGACGATTCTGTCCGGCCTGGACGGCTCTCTCCCTGCTGGCCCCTCGACTGCCTAGTTCCAGATACTCGGAGTAGTAGAAGATCGAGACCTCGGTCACGATGCCGATCACCATGGTCATTCCCATGATCGATGTGATGTTGAGTTCGGTCCCGGTGAGACGGAGACCGATGAAGACGGCGGAGATCGCGATGAGCGCTGTCAACATCATGGCTCCGGCCACACGAAAGCTCTCGTAGAGATACAACAAGAGGATGAACACCAAGGCGACAGCTGCTGCAAACACGGCCATCAGTCCACGAAAGGCAATCCGTTGCTGCTCGTAGAGTCCACCAAGAGAATAGTAGACTCCCTTTGGGAACAAGCCGGGCTTGTCCAGTGTCTGGATGACGTCTTTGACCGTGGATCCCAAGTCGCGGTCACTGATGCGAGCCGTCACGGCGATCATCCCCTTGAGGTCGAATCGATGGATCTGCGGCTGCCCTGTCACCCTCGTGATCTTGCCGATGCGGGAGAGAGGAAACATGTGCCCATCGGGAGCCGTAAGAAGCAGCCGAGACAGCGACTCGACATCCTGGCGACGTGACTGGGGGAGCCATACACGCAATCCGATCATCTTGGGCCCGCGCTGTACCTGTGTCGTGACAAGCCCCGTGAGAAAAGAACGAAGCGTCTGACTGACCTCCTCTGGATTGATACCCTCGAGGGCTGCTCTGGGTCTCGAGACCTCGATGTCCAGAGCATCTCCTGCGAACACGATGCCGTCCTTGACGTCGACGACGCCCGGAACCGTGGAAATCCGCTCCACGACCTTGGGGGCGATACGGCGGAGCAATTCGTTGTCATCCGAGAACACCTTGATCTCGATGGGCTGGGGAACCGCGGTCAGGTCTCCGATCAGGTCCTCCATGAGCTTGGCAAGTTCGATCTCCAGGCCGGGTACCAATCTCTCGACACGATCGCGCACTTCGACCATCACTTCGTCCAGCGACCTCCGAGGTTGTGGTGCCAGCCGGATGAAGAAGTCCCCTTCATTGGCCTCCGTGAGGGTACCTCCCAGGCTCAAGCCTGTGCGCCGGGACCAGGTCGCGACGTCCTTGGTCTGCGACAGGATGTCCTCCACCTGGCGTAGCAGGCGATCGGTCTCGGACAGCGAAGTTCCGGGCCCGGCAACGTAGTCCAGGATGAAGCCCCCCTCGTCCATGGAGGGAATGAATCCTGATCCGATCTGCTTGTATGCCGAATATCCAAGAAGGCAAAAGGGGATGATTGCAACCCAGACCATCCAGGAGACGGGGATCAGGCGGCTCAGAAGCCAGCCATAGGCTCGCGTGATCACGGAGAATACGGGGCCAGTATCCTCTTGTTCGGCGTCCTTCTCACGGAGCAGATGCATCGAAAGAAGCGGTACCGCGAGCCAGGCGACGAGGAACGAGATCGCCAGGCCCAAAGCCATGGTCAGGGACAGTGCCTTGAAAAATGCGCCGGTCACTCCTGAAAGGAAAGCAAGGGGAGCAAAGATGATGATGGTCGAGGCCGAAGATCCTGCGAGGGGCTTCGTGAATTCGATGGCTGCCTCGGTGATGCGCGAGCTCAGTTCACCGCCATAGCCTCGGATGCGCCGTACAATGTGTTCGATCATCACAATGGCATCGTCGATAATCAAACCGACCGCTGCGGCCATGCCACCCAGCGTCATGATGTTGTAACCCATACCGAAGACTGAGATCGCCAGGGACAACGTCGCAAGGACGATCGGCACCGTGATGGCAGCGATCAAGGTCACCCGAAGATTGGCGAGAAAGACGAACAACGTCAGCATGGCCAGGATCACACCATAGATCAGCGCATCCCGAGCACTCAAGGCCGAGGCGATGATCAAGTCGCTCTGGTCATACCAATTGCTGATCTTGATCCCCGAAGGGATCGAAGCTTCGAGCCCCTGCAACCGTGTCTTGCAGTCCGCCGCGATCTGAACGGTGTTTCCACCCGGCTGTTGGTAGATCTGGAACAGAACTGCATCTTGTCCATCAGCAGTCACTCGTCTCCATTGGGGAGCTGTCCCCATCTCCACCTGTGCGACATCCTCCAGCGTGACAATGCCGCTTTTGCCAGATCGGAGGATCGTCTTGCCCACTTCGGCAGTATCTCTGAACTGCGTGTTTGCCAAGACGAGATAGAGCTTGTAGTCCGATTCGATCCTCCCGACGGCCTGGATGACATTGGATGCCGATACGGCATTGGCGACATCGGCGACGGTCATCTGGAACGAAGCGAGCCGCCCGGGATCCACCAGGACCTGTAGTTCAGCGGTCCGCCCACCGAGCACTTCGACCTTCGACACACCTTTGATGCTGGAGAGAGCGGGGCGCAGCTGATAGAGGGCTACATCCCTCATCTCCACCAGGGAACGTGTGTCCGACACCAGACTGTAGCCCAGGACTGGAAATACAGTCGGGTCCATGCGACGGACTTCGAAACTGGTAGTGGCCGGCAAGCGGGAGCGTATCTGGTTGATAGCGGATTCGACCTGCAACATCGCCAGCAGCGTGTCGGTCGACCAATCGAAATTGACAGAGATGTCTGCGCTACCTCGGGTCGTCGTCGAGCGGACGCTACGCACACCGGGCACGGCCCGAACAGCCTCCTCCAAGGGCCAGGTCACCTCGACACCCATCCTCTCGGCGGGTCGATCACCTGCATCGACGGTGACCACGATTCGCGGGAAATCGACATGGGGAAACAAACCAACCGGTACACCAAATGCCGAAAAGATGCCCCCCACCGCAAGCAGGACAAGCGTCAGGAGAATGGACCGGTGGTGACTGTGGGCCCACTTGCCGATCATCGACCGCGCCCTGCTTCACGAACCCGCGCGCCGGTCTTCAACTCATGGTTCCCGAGAGTCACGATACGATCTCCTGCCTGGATGGACCCGTCGAGGATCTCGACACCATTGCTCCCGCTCCAGCCGGTCTTGACCGCAACACGTTGGGCCTTTCCACTCCGAATCGTGAACAGGTAGTGACCGGACCGATCCGTGAGTACGGCAGTCCCGGGTACGACAATACAAGTGTGCGAGCGGGTACGAATGGACGCTTCGACGAACTCCTGGAGCATCAGTCCCGATGCTTCCTCCGGTTGTATCAAGACCCTCACGAGCCGTGTCTTGGGGTCTACAGACTGGGTGATCGTCCGGATCTTGCCCTTGATCCTCCGTAAGCCTGCTGAATGGACCCGCACGATCTCGACCTCCTGATGTTCCTCCAGGGCCATGACATCCTCAGGCTCGATTCCGATATCCACGATCAAACCCAGTTTGTCGGTCAAGGAGATTAGAGCGCTACCTGCTGGTGCGAGCTGACCTTGCTGCACTCCGATGCTGGCGACGATGCCCGCTGCGGTCGTCCGTATATCGATTTCCTTGCCTATTCCGAGTTGCTGCATGTTCTCCACGACTCTCTGCGCCTGTTTGACACGCAGGCCGGCGAGGACGAGATCCTGCTTCGTCGCCAACTTGAGCTCGATCTTGCTTTGGATCAACTTCTCCAATTCTCGCGCTGCTTCGAGTTCAGCCCTTGCCTTGGATGCAGCCAGGCATTCCTTCTGGCTGGCTTGCACCTTGAGCAGGCGCTCCCCCACGCGCACGTACTGTCCCACGCTGACCAACTCCTCCAGAATGACGCATTCATAAGGCAGGCTCCGCGTCCGAATGCTGCGGATGCGGGTCTTACGATCCCGTAGCCACCAAACGTCCGATGGATTTCGGCTCTCTTGGCTTCGGTAGCTACCACCAAGGTCGTGGGCTCCGTAGGCAAGATGGTCTTGGGCCTGGATACAGGCGCATGCTGCTTGCGGGAGCGGTTGGCCAGATTCCAGCCCAGCAACAAGCCAAGCCCGACGGCCGCCGCCAAGAGAAGCACTGCCCATATGATGCGATGTAGATATGTCATGATCTCGACAGGGTCTCCGTCCTAGCAGCCCGTTGAAAAAGTCGCACTGTCCCAGATCGGCGTCATTGGCACCGGCTTGCCCCTCGAAAGCCTCGACGAATCGGTGGATTCGCCTGCGTTTTCGAAGAACAACCCGGCACCAAGCACGTCGATCTGGCCCGAGCGGGACTTCTTTAACGGGCTGCTAGTCAAGGTTGTCAAAATAGCCGCTTTCGATGGCAAGGCCCGTCCTCGCTGTCGCGAGATCGTTCTTCATGGTGAGGAGAGCAATCTGCGTCTCATTCATGGCATTCCAGGCTCGGTAATAGCTGAGCACGTCCGCCTGTCCGCCAGCTGCAGCAATCCTGTAGGCATCGACGAGTTGGGAAAGGCCTGGTAATGAGCCTTCGGCCACCCGTATCTGCTCCTGGATGACCTGGATGCGATCGCGCAAGGCCGCGATGTTGGCGCGAGCCCTGGCGATACGTCCAACGTATTCGTTGTAGATCCTCTCTCGTGTGGCCCGTTCCACTGCGATCTGACCTTGGTTTCGGTCGAAGATCGGCAGATCGATCGAGATGCCCAGTCCAGTCGTATAGAGGTTGCTGTTGTCCCGTGCATGTAGCAGACCGACCTCGATCTGAGGATACTGCCCGAGAATGGCAGCACGGACACTGGCCTCCTGGCTCTCATAGGCCAGATGCAAGGCAAGGATGTCGAGGCGCCTGTCCTCGAGTCCGTGGACCAGCTTCTCGTAGGAAGGCACATGGAACTTCGATGGCAACTTGGTCGTGTCCTGCAGTTTCAGTTTCGCTGTTGGAGGAAACCCCAAGAGATGTTTGAGTTCGTTGATTTGATCCCGGAACAAACGCTTCAAAGCCAGCGATCGAGCTCGTCCTGCATTCCATGCTGCCTCTGCGGCCGACGTGTCCAGAACGCCCACGAGTTGCTGGGCTGCTGCCTTGCGTGTCAATTCGAGGTTGCTCGACAACCGCTCTGTTACAGCCTGTGCGATCTTCATCTGCCGTTGCAGCACGATGGCCGTGATGGTTGCCATGCGGGCCGCCTGGGCCGTCTGCCATTCCTTCCACGAGATTTCGAGATCGACGGATTGCGTCGTGTAGGTCGCTGCCGAGACCTTGGCGCCACGTGTCAGCAGTCCATTGAGGGTCCACGCAAGTCCAGCACTGAATGCCTCGGAGGTACCGGCAGTTGTACCGGCAACAGGCTTGTCCAACTGGAACGCGAGCTTGGGATTCGGGAGGATGCCTGCCTGGACCAGCTGAGCAGAAGCCAGGGAACGCTCCGTTCGCAAGGTGCGCAGATCCGCATTGAGGAGGACAGCGAGGACGCTGGCTTCGCGGGGTGATATCCCGTCGCTGGTCTTGAGCTCGATGCGCTGCAGGAGCGGATGATCGAGCTGGGACGCTTGCCGCGACAGGACTTGGGCTGAAGGGATCGTCAGCCTGACCTCGATGTCCTTCTTGTCGAGGGGTTTGGCATGGTAGGACTCGCAGGCAACCAGCAGAACAGCACATGCAAGGAGAATCTCGCGCCAAGGTGAGATCCATGATCCGTCCTGACCTGGGATCCTGCGTGTCAGCCTAGGCACCAGCATAGCCCCTGCATGAGTAGATGGCCGCAGTCACGATCGTCCGACCCAATCTCTGGATCCTCACATCTTCGACATGCTGCACCGACTTGAACAGTTGTGGCAGCATGTCGAGGGTCCACTGTCGATGTTCCGGGTTCGTGAGCACGAAGATCGCATCCTGACCGACTGCAGCCTCGCACGCATTCCAATAGTCGAACATGACGGCCTCGTTGCCAAAGGTGTCCTGCGCGCGGACGCACACTTCTGGCTCCGACTCCGGTCTCTGCAACCACAAGTTCCGGGCCAATTGGCTACTGTCGTGATCATTCTCACAAAAGTAGAAGAGGTTGCCATCGACGCTGTCTTCATGGTCCAGGATTTGTCCCCAATGCTGCGCCCGCCGTGCGATGCGTTGCCAGCCCGACCAGTTCTCCCGACCTGTCTGAGAGACGTACCCTGCCAAGGGAGACAGCAGCGACAGGGACGAAAACACGAACAATACAACGATGAAAGTGTTGAACAAGCGAGGTCTCGCTCGCTCGATCCTTTCTCCATCGAGCCAGAGACAGAGGGCCATGACCAGAGTCACATAGGCGGGCAGGACCCAGTTGACCTTGACGTGGATCGCTAGAGAGTTGACAAGCATGAATCCAAGCAGTGGTAGGCTGAATGACAAGAGCCAGAGAGCCTTGCTGGATCGCGCGCTGAGGCGTTTGATCATCCAAGGTACGGCTGCCCAGGAAACGACCATGAGGGGCAGGAGAAGCCCGATTTGTCCGATGACGAACTGGATCAACCAGTGCATCCCCAGAGTGCTGTGTCGATACCTCGCCTGGGTCTGAAAAGAAAAGGAAACCCAATCGTGCTGTGCGTTCCAGATCAAGACCGGCAGGAAGCACAGGCTGGCAATCAACACGCCGATCCACGGGCCCGGCAACCGGAGTTGACGTCGCATCCTGGGGTCGAGAATCAGGATCAGCAGCCCCCCAGGAAGAAGAAAGGCTGCTGTGTACTTGCTGAGCAGGGCACAACCGGCTGCTGCACCCGCAATTGCCCACCATTTGACACGCCCGAAATCGCGTGCCCGCCACAGCGCGTAGAGCGTCAAGGTCCAGAAGAAGATGAGTGGGCCATCCGGCAGCATCAGGAAGTGGGTCATCGTGAAGGCTGGCACAGCGATCGAAGACAGTACCCATAGGATCTGAGCTCTCTGGGTGCCACCCATCCGACGAATCAGGAGCATGCCGATCCAGGTCACGCCAATCGACGAAAGGAGTGCTGGGGCTCTGAGCCCCATGACGCCATCGCCAAAGATCGAGGTCGAGAGCCAGATCAGCCATCCGACCATCGGTGGGTGATCGAGATAGGAGAGATCCGGATGCTTCCCATAGAGCCAGTAATAGGACTCCTGTGAGAACACGGGGGTGAGCAGCATCAACCATAGGCTGAGTGCCAGGACCAGGATCCAGGCCTGCATGAGCAGGTCCTTGGATCCTGATTCATATTGTCTGCGCCAGGTGCTCAGCAGGTTTTGCACTAAGGTCTGTCCGGTTTGCGGGCTGATCGGAGGATCCAAAGATAGGGGTCAGGCGACCATTGTCTCTAGTTGTGTTCCCGCTTGCCTCCACGGCCCTTCTCGTTGCGCTCATCTTCTTCTTCCTCGTCTTGCTCCTCACCCTTCTCCTCTTCTTGTTCCTCGCCCTCGTCGTCCTCATCGACCTGGGAGCCACCGCGCCGATTGCCCTCCTCGTGGTCGTTCTCCTCTGCGTTCTCTTCGGACTCCTCGTCTCCATCCTTCCGCAGTTCCAGATCGACCAGATGGCCCGCACGCGTCTCCATGCTTGCCTCGATCAGATACCGGGAATTCACGAATACGATCTCGCACTCGGCACCATCCTCCTCCATCTTGAGAGCTGCGCTCACGGGTTGGCCCTTGATGATCGTGGATGCCTTCTGGATCAGCTGGCCCAGATCGAGCTCTGTGTGCCGCAGCGCGGTCTGGAACTCTTTCGCCTCCTCTTGATCCTCTTCGGTTCCGTTGTCGAGGACGGCAGCCGAGCCAGGATGGATCTTGACCTCATGAAGAGAGCCCTTCTTGTCGAGGATCATGATCTCGAAGAAGACCTCACGCTTCTTCCCCGTGACCTCACCCTCGAGTCCCGCTTCGACGATGGTTCCGGTCTGCACTTGGGCGGCCGCCTTCATCGCGTCCAGGAGCGACACCTTGGAGAGCTTCACGACATCGCGGAGATCCATTTCCTGCATCTTGGCTTCCTGCATCTTGGCCTGTGCCGTGTGGAGCGCCTTCTGGGGAAGCGTGTTGCTGACGGAGGACATGGGTCCGTAGATGAGACCAATTGTCGCAAGAATGAGCGTGCCCTGGACGTATTGCATTGTTTTCTCCTTGTCAAAGCTGATGTCTGGTAACAGATCCCTGTGACCTGCCGAACCGAAACTAGCCGGAGCAATCCCCCCAGTCCTTACGGCTTGATGATGGCGCGGAATCTGCGACCATGACGTCATGAAAGCGTAATGGGCTGCAGTGGCCAGCAACCCTTCACGAGCGGTATGATCCGACCATGAAGATCTTGCTGGTGGAGGACTCGGAGAGGCTACAGCTGGCCATCCGGGCGGGATTGGACAACTCAGGGTATGCCGTCGATGTCGTGTCGGATGGTGAGACCGGCCTGACCTATGCCCTCAAGAATCCCTATGACCTGATCATCCTGGACATCATGCTGCCCCGTCTCGATGGCTTGGCCGTGCTGCGCAACTTGCGCCAGGAGGAGACGATGACTCCTGTCCTTCTCCTGACCGCGAAGAGCAGTGTGCCCGAGAGGGTCGAGGGTCTGCGCGCCGGTGCGGATGACTACCTGACGAAACCCTTCGAATTCGAAGAACTTCTGGCCCGGGTCGAGGCACTCGTGCGCCGGTCCTTCGGCACGAGGACTCCGATTCTCGAGTTCGACACCTTGCGGATCGACCCCGCAGCCCAGCGTGTTTCGATCGCGAATCGAGAGGTCCAGCTCACACAGCGAGAGTTCAGGCTGTTGAAGTACCTGGCGCACAAAGCCGATCAAGTCGTCAGTCGTATCGAGATCGAGGATCACATCTACAGCGAACACAACCTGCCGAGCAGCAACGCCGTCGACTCGGCCATCTGCACGCTGCGAACGAAGCTCAAGAAGGCGGGCTGTCTGAGCGCGATCGAAACCGTTCGCGGAGCAGGGTACCGCTTTTCTTCGATGGAGACGCCGTGAGATCGATTCGCAGCAGGGTCCTCGCAACCTCACTGGTGTGCTCATTGGTGCTCATCCTGATCTCAGCGGTGCTTTGGTATCGATCGGCAGAGAGCCTCCTCGTCGGGCAGTTCGACGAGGCGCTTGGAATGCGTGCGCAGTCCCTGGCGACTCTGATGCTCGAAACCGAGGAGGGCGTGGATTTGGAGTTTGCCGACGAGTTGACTCCAGAATTCATGCCCGGGCCCAACGCCGGTTTCTTCCAGGTCTGGACGGCACGAGGCGTCGTTGTGGAGCGATCCAAGTCGCTCGGAGATGACAACCTACCCTATGCTCCGGGTTCCCTTCAGGAACGGGAGTGCTGGGACCTTCGATTGCCAGATGGCAGGAACGGTCGGGCTTGTCGCCTTGCAGCTGCGGTCCTTCCCGAAGAGACAGCCGAGGAGGAAGAAGAAGGTGTCCCTCCGGCGCCCACTGGCCTCACCGCGACGATCGTCGTCGCACAGGGTCGTGCCGGTCTGGATCATGCCCTTGCGAGTCTCTGGATTTCGGTTCTCTTGGTGGGTGCATTGGTAGCCTTCGGCAATCTGGGTCTGTTGTACCTGATCCTCACCGGCGGGATGACTCCGCTTCATCGGTTGGGCAGTGAGGTTGGAGGCCTGGATCCGGCAGATCTTCCCGCGAAGCTCACCTTTCAGGCAGAAAGGGCCGAACTGCAGCCGATCGTGACTGGATTGAACGTGCTTCTTGGTCGAATACGCGCCGCGATGGATCGAGAGAAACGAACGACATCCAACATTGCACACGAGTTGAAAACGCCAATCGCCGAGCTGCAGGCCTTGACCGAGGTGGCTCTCAAATGGCCGGAGAAGTCCGACTACACGCTGGATGCTCTCCGGCAATCGCATGCCGTAGCGCTGCAGATGAACGGGATCACCGAGACGATCCTGTCTTTGGCACATTCCGAGCACGGCACGATGACCTGCATCGCGGAGATGATTCGGCTCGGCGACTTCCTGCACGAGATCGTCGACAGACTGGATGCTCTTGCCACAGCGAAGGGAATCTCGACCGAAGTCCATGTGGACGAGGGGCTGGTAATCCGCAGCGACGCCGCACTTCTCGATATCGTCCTGTCCAATCTCTTGTCGAATGCCCTGACCTATGGACAGGACGGATGCACGGTGCAAGTCCATGTCCTGCGAGAAGAAGCCGAGGTCCGCATCGAAGTGAAGAACCAGGTAACGGACCTCGAGCCAGATGACGTGGCACATCTCACCGAACCGTTTTGGCGCAAGGATGCCTCGCGCACGGGATCGCAGCATGCAGGTCTTGGCCTGACACTCGCGGCAGAAGTTTCGGCAGTCCTCGGCGGAAGTCTCGACTTCAGGATCGACAAAGGTCAATTCCAGGCCACATTGACGTTATGAGATTTACCCTGATATTGCATTGCATCTTTCCGAATCCCCGCCACATCAGCCTCGATAGGGGCGTGAGATGCTATTGGCGGACGGGTCGGCCAGGGTCGTTACCGACCCCGGCCTCCCACAGATCCGGACATGCGCGATTGACGCATCCGGCTCCTCGGTACCGGGGTTCACCCGGCAATGGCAATGGCCACATCATGG
>Ga0114931_10007527_pt1 | contig 13306 bp, 12 predicted proteins | sample 2SBtaG_FD_89579 | JGI IMG/M metagenome (GOLD analysis project Ga0114931, IMG submission 89579) | Deep subsurface microbial communities from Kolumbo volcano to uncover new lineages of life (NeLLi) - 2SBTROV14_V59a metaG | ecosystem: Environmental > Aquatic > Marine > Volcanic | place: Kolumbo... | reverse complement strand
TCTGCTGCATCCCTTCGCCGGGGTGTTGTCCGCTTACGGCATGGGCCTGGCGGATGTGCGCTCGATTCGCGAACGGCAACTCAACGAGCCCCTGACGCCCACGGCGCAGAAAGTGCTGGAGCGGGCATTCGCCGAACTGTCCGCGCTGGCCCACGCCGATGTGCTGGCCCAGGAAGTACCCGCTGTGCGAATCACGCTGTTACCCAAAGTGCATCTTCGCTACGCCGGCACCGACAATCCACTGCTGATCGATCCCGATCCCGACAACGCGATCATGGTGCGACGCTTCGAAGCCGCCCATCAGCAACGCTATGGCTATATTGCCCCGGATCGGGATTTGGTCATCGAGGCCATCTCCGTGGAAGCCGTCGGCGCCAGCGAGGAGCGAGCCGACAGCGCGCTGCCCGAGCAGATTCGCACCGAGCCCGCGGTCCCGGTGGACAGCGTGCGCATGCATGCCGATGGTCACTGGCATCAGAGCCCGATCTATCGCCGCGAGGATATGATCGCCGGCCAGCACATCGAGGGACCCGCGATCATCTCCGAGCACACCGCCACCACCGTGGTCGAACCGGGCTGGCGCGCCGAACTGAGTCCGCGGGGCGATTGCCTGCTGACCCGGGTCACACCGCGGCCAAAACGTGAAGCCATCGGCACCCACGCCGATCCGGTGATGCTCGAAGTCTTCAACAACCTGTTCATGTCGATAGCCGAGCAGATGGGAGCAACGCTCGCCAACACCGCCTATTCCGTCAACATCAAGGAGCGCTACGATTTCTCCTGCGCCATCTTCGCCCCGGACGGCTCCCTGGTCGCCAATGCCCCCCACGTGCCGGTGCACCTCGGCTCCATGGGCGCCTCCATCAAGACCGTGATCCGCGAGAACCAAGGCAAGATGAAACCGGGGGATGCCTATGTCATCAACGCCCCTTACAACGGCGGCACCCATCTGCCGGATGTCACGGTGATCACCCCGGTGTTCGATGAAGCCGGCAAGGAAATTCTGTTCTACGTCGCCTCCCGCGGCCATCATGCCGACATCGGCGGGCGCACCCCGGGCTCGGCGCCGCCGGACAGCACCTCGATCCACGAGGAAGGAGTGCTCATCGACAACTTCCTGATGGTCGAACACGGAGTGTTGCGCGAGAAGGAAACCCTGGAACTGCTGAACTCCAAACCCTACCCCTGCCGCAACCCGGCCCAGAACATGGCCGATCTGGAAGCCCAGGTGGCGGCCAACAGCACTGGTGTCAACGAAGTGCTGAAGATGGTCGAACACTTCGGCCTCGATGTGGTGCAGGCCTACATGCAGCATGTCCAGGACAATGCCGAGGAGTCGGTGCGCCGGGTGCTCGATTCCCTGAGTGACGGTGAGTTTGTCTACCCCATGGACAACGGCTGCCAAATCCAGGTCCGGATCACCGTGGACAAGGCCGCGCGCGAAGCACTGATCGATTTCACCGGCACCTCCCCCCAGTACGAGGGCAACTACAACGCCCCCACCGCTGTTTGCCTGGCCGCGGTGTTGTACGTGTTTCGCTGTCTGGTGAATGAAGACATCCCTCTCAACGAAGGCTGCCTGAAGCCCCTCAAGGTGATCGTGCCGCCCAAGTCGATCATCTCCCCGGAGTACCCGGCGGCGGTGATTGCCGGCAACACCGAGGTCAGCCAGGGTGTGACCGACGCCCTGTTCGGGGCGCTGGGCGCCCTCGCCTCCTCCCAGGGCACGGTCAACAACTTCGTCTATGGCAATGATCAGTACTAGAACTACGAGACCATCTGCGGCGGTACCGGCGCCGGCCCCGGCCACCCCGGCACCAGCGCCGTGCACAGCCATATGACCAACACCCGCATGACCGATCCGGAGGTCCTGGAATGGCGCTTCCCGGTGCGGGTGGACAGCTTCTCGATACGCCGGGGCTCCGGTGGCAAGGGCCTCTATGACGGCGGCGACGGCATCGTGCGCGAAGTCACTTTCCTTGAAGACATGACCATGACCCTGCTCACCAGCCACCGGCGCACCGATCCTTACGGACTGGCGGGCGGCGGCGCCGGAGCGCGCGGCCACAATTACGTGCGCCGCAAGAACGGTCGCATTGACGAACTCGCGGGCAATGACGAAACCGAGGTCTCGCCGGGCGACACCTTCATCATGGAAACGCCGGGGGGCGGCGCCTATGGCGCCAAGCCCGGGACGTGAGCGCCGACAGGAACAACCTGAACCGGCGCTGCAAATACGAGGCACCCGTTACCCTGTTTACAGGACCAGCCCTGCGGGCAACTGACTGTCCAGATTTGTTACTTGTTGCAGATTCTTGAAGCCATCGACGCTGCGCAACCATTCGAAGAACAACGCTTTGGTGGAACTGATCACGGCTCCCGCCTGCTGCATCCGCTGCAATCCTGTTTCCTGATCGCCGGATGTCGTGATCACCAGATCCTTCGGTACCACTACGCGGTAATTTTGTTGCAGCAGTCCCAAAACGGATTGCGCGACGCAGACATCCGTTTCCGCACCAATCACTACGGTGGTGTGGCGGCCGGTTTCCCGCACAGCAGCAAGAATTTCCGGGTGACCGGCAAGACCAAAATAATTTTTGTCAAATACCCGGGCGCCTTTTGGCAAACGCTCCAAAACAGCGGGATGCAGATCGCCACACTCCGGCATATCTTCAGCCATGGCCACGGCCGGCACACTCAGTGCGTTGGCCACATCCTGTAACCAGCACACCCGCGCCAGATAACGTTCCGCCACACGCCGTTCGTACTTGCGTAGAAAATGACTCTGGATATCGACGATAACCAGTACCGAGTCCTGCACGGAAATCAGCTTACAGTTTGGATCTTCCGGCATGGGGAACCTTGCTTTTGAACGCCCGTCTCCTGTTACCGTATCAGGAAATCAGGGATTGGTTAAACCACAATGTTCCGGGCAATTCGAGGGCGGGTGCGACCCGGATGCCGTCAGGTGTCAGGTAGTCCTTGTTTAAATGCTTATCTCTGATCTGTCTACCAGGGAAGGAGGAGGTAAAGCAACGTGGGATGCCCGAGCCGAGGTGCCGCGTCCAGTTCATCTGACTGTGCAGGAATCGAACCTGCGACCACCTGATTAAAAGTTAAAACGGTCACTGTTTGACAGTGTTTGCAGTTCTTTGAAACTGTCTCCAAGGTGTTGTTTTCCTGATAAAAATATAGATACTCAGTTCGAAGCTGTTGTTCCAAGTTTTAGATCGAGTGTCTACATGGCGTCTACACGGACAAACAATCAGGTGGTCAAACTCACCAAAACAGTGGTCGATCGGATCCCTGTTCCGGTGCGCGGCCAGGCGTTCGTTCGCGATGCTGAACTCAAAGGGTTTGGAGTTCGTGTAACAGCCGGAGGCGTTAAGTCCTACATTCTTGAGAAGCGGGTCGAGGGCAAAGTCCGACGCCAAACGATCTGCCGCGTTGGCGAACTCACTTGCGAGAACGCACGTAAACAAGCGCTTATTCTTCTTGGACAGATCGCGAAGGGTGAAAATCCGATTGCGGATCGAGAGCGCTCGCGATTGGAACTCATCACGCTTGGCCATGCATTTGAAGATTACAAACGTGCCCGTAAGGACTTAAAACCAAAAACGCTTTACGAATACGAGTTACTTCTCAAATCTTGCTTCGGCGATTGGGCAAAGCGTCCTCTGGTTAAAATCACCAAGGACAAAGTCGCCCGCCGTCATCGGGAACTCGGAGAGGGGCGTGGCAAAGCAGTTGCCAATCACTCCATGCGATTCTTACGTGCGTTACTGAATTTCTCTATGTACCAGTATGAAGATGGTTTCGGGCGTTCGCTATTGTTAGAAAATCCCGTCAGACGTTTGAATCAAACTCGTGCTTGGTATCGTGACACGAAACGCACCCGCTACATCAAACCCCATGAGCTCCAAGCATGGCACAAAGCCGTAGAAGCCCTGAGAGACGAAGAAACGCCCCTGGCTGATACCGTGGCTGACTATCTACTGTTTATGCTCTTCACGGGGCTTAGGCGCGGCGAGGCAGGTCAACTCACTTGGGAGCAGGTGGATCTCAAAGATCGATCTGTACTCTTTCCTGATCCAAAGAATCGGGAACCGTTTGTGTTACCGCTCTCGGATTATCTGGTCGAACTCCTTGAACGACGTCAGACAACAACAGCCAACGCCTACGTGTTCCCTGGGACTGGCAGGCGCGGGTATGTTGTTGAGCCGAAACGTCAGGTCCAGAAGGTCATCAAAACCTCAAAGGTTCCCTTTTCACCCCACGATTTGCGCCGAACCTTCGTAACTACGGCTGAATCGCTGAACTTGAGCCCCTACACGATCAAGCGCCTGGTCAACCACAAGCTCTCGAATGACATCACGGCCCGTTACATCGGGAGCGATGTCGATAGGCTACGTGAACCCATGCAAGTGGTTACAAATCGATTACTGGATCAGATTGCAGGGAAAGTCGATGACAAAGTCATCTCGATAGACAAAGCCCGGACACGACGGCGCAAGAACTCAGCTTCAAATATTGTCGCTCCCTAGAGAGTTCCCGGCAAACTGCCGAAATTTTCATAGCACTAATGTCGGTATCTGGAGAATATTTCAGGGAATTCCGGTTACGCGTAACACGGCTACTTCGAGGGCTTTCCGTTACGTGCGCGCGCGCACGTAACAGAATTTTTTCGGAATTATTTCTGTTACGCGCGCGTAACGGAAATTACCCCCTTCCAATACGCCCACCACTGCGCTCACACTTGAAGTGTCAAACAACACACCGTAAGGAGCACCAATGAAAGCCTCGCTATTGACGACAAAAGAAGCGGCCCGATACCTCGGAGTCAGCGCAGCTTTTCTCGAACGCGACCGGTGCCGAGATGGTCGAATCCAATTTGTCCGGGTAGGTGCCCGCGCTGTTCGGTATGAACCGAGCGTGCTCGATGCCCACATTGAACGGGGCCGTCGTAGATCTACATCAGATCCTGGTCCAGGCGTACTGTTAGGGACGTAACGAAAGTGCTCTTTGCGCCACAGGTGCATTCCTCATACTCGGAGCCAATTACATGACGCAACATTGCAATTGAGTGACCGAGTGGTAGTGATGTCCAAGCTCAGAGGTCGCGATCTCGAAGTACTTAATTTGAGCGCGAAAACACAACTAATTCAGCCCGCTTTAGGTGTCTCCGGCGGAGGTGGTGGCGGAGGCGGAGGAGGCATTTGCGGCCTCGGCTCCGGTGGTGGTGGTGGAATCTGACGCGTGATGTCACCGGGTCCTGGATCCGGCATTGGCTCAGGTCTTTGTGTTCCTTGCATATTCATACTCCTCACAAATTTAGACTTAGGAATGCGCCGATTGCCACGAGTCCTGCAACTAGAAACAAAACACCGCAGAAATGTAGTAATGTTGTAATAGTGGCTGGCCACCCTCCAACCGGAGATGAGTAGACCTCGTTGGTGTCCACCTGTCTAATTGCTCGTCGAAACGCCATAGTACCAAAGAGTAGAGAAAGGACGACGGCAGCGAGACTAACTGTTAGAAGCCCCCAACCTACGATTAGCAGTGGCTTGGACTGAATAGAGCCGTCGCCGATGACGTCCCTCAGAAATGCAAAGGAAACCCCAAGCGCCCCGCTCGAAAGGGTGATCACAGTCTTGTCATAGTTCTCACTGACTTTCTGTTCGGTTTCGACAAGATACTGCCGGTATTTTCTCAGGTGCTCTTCCATGCTCTGCTTTGCATTCTAACGATTGGTTATGCCGCACTCGACGGAAGGAACCTTTGTGACAACAAAGGTGATGCGCTGTAAAAATGTCGGATTTTGCAATTGATTAACCGTTATTCTCAAAACTTGGATCATCCGCAAAACGTGCTTCTAATACTGAAGCAATACCCCAAACAGTACACGGCGGGAACACCCAAATTACCATCAGCACAAACCCATCCGATTTTGTTTCTAGACTATATAGTGTGTACGCAAGGATGGCCTCAAATACAATAATCAAATAGGCGTTTGCGTGCTCTCTCAGATGCCGATATGACGTAACATACTCGGGTACAGCGGCTATGTACTTTTCAGATGAAGAAGATTCTCCATTAATTCTAGCAACCGCAAGTTTGCGGTAAAACTTCTCGATTTCTTTACATTGAGAAATTCCTGCATGTACGATTAGATATATCTGTGCAGCCAGAATTATTCCCACCAATAACGCTGGAATTACCGGCAACTTTATAAGTGCAATTCCGACCGTAAAGAACACCAATAAAACGCATAACAGCAACCAGCTTTTCATCCGATGGTCTGGAATGCGCATGTGCATGCGTGTGGCATGGAATGTAAGCATTGGAGCGCTAGCTAGGTAGCAAAATGCGAAACCAATGGCCGCAACTAGACTTATGCCAAGAAAAGCAGAATCTTTGAGGTTAACCAGCGAGGTGAGTGATCCTGAGTACGGTGACGTATCGGAGTAGTTGAGAAAAAGAACAACGCCAGCACCAACAACGGAACCAACGAAGTAGCGGATCGTGTAATACTCCCACCACCGGTTATTCATTTGGCTTTCTCTTGCGATCATCTGCGATTAACTATTGAGTATACAGACAATATCGGATATTCATCCAGGCCTGCCTTGGAGTTCTGTCAATAACTGTACGGTCCAGCAAAGCAGTAACTATCACGAAGTGGATAAACGTCCCGATAACATCCGACAGTATCGTCGTAATGGTCAGCTTTTGGCCAAAGGACATTCAAAACTAGCCTGAGAATGATCAAAATGGCCCACCAAATGTAGGCATTAAATCTAGGATAACCCTACCAAAGCCTCAACTATCGAAGATAACATCCAGAGTTGAATCCTGCATAGCTGATAAGATCATGGCGAAGTGCTTTGCGCGGGTGAGTGAGACCTGTAGCAAGCGTCGTGTTTCCATATAAGGCGGTTCTGTCTCCTTTCCTCTGAAAGTTTGATATTGATCCTCAACAAGCAACACGCCGTCATATTCTCGGCCCTTTAACTGGTGCATATTCATCACCGAAATGCTCGCGGTTTCTTGATGAGAATCGAGCAATTGGACCTGCATAATTGCCTGCTCCAATGCCTCTTCAGCCCCATAATAATTGCCACCGGTTCGCCACAAATTTGTTAGCTGTTCTTCAATGAGGGAACCGCGCCGCAACAGTCGCAGATAACGGGCATACTCCGCCGTTTTTGTTAGATCAGCGATTTTAGCGCTCTCGAAAGCCCCGCGAATTTTCAGCCAGTCTTCAGTAGGGGAACCTGAGAATCCATCAGTCTCAAGAGCTTCAAATACACCCGAAAGAGCCACGACACACTTGGTCTTCGGCGGCTTTCCTTCATCACATTTTTGCGCCCAATTTTTCAGTGTATCTGACCGTTTGATGTTTGTTGTGTTGTTTGCCGCCCGCAGCATGTCGGACATCCTACGAAGGCATTGGGATAGACGTTCATCGCGTGGGAGATGGGAAGTGCCCATAATATTTGCGACAACACGCGCGGCCAAAACGACCTGCATTTGATCAAATAAAACATCATGCGGAATTGGTTTGTGTTCCCTATTTTTGATCGTGATCGTGCTTGCCATAACATCAGATACTCTTCTTACCATCCGTTTACTACGCGCCGTGATAGCAAGTTTAACGTTCTTTCTTCCGGCCCTATTGACGGTTTCATTCCATGTGCGAATGACCCTAAGTCTAAGTGCGACAGGAAACATACCAGGCTGGAAGGTTTTCCATTCAATATCATCTGGAAGCTCATGGGCGACCTCTGGCGACAAAAGAGACCGTGCATATCCGGCGATTCCAGTCGCGGGGCTGCGATTGTTTTCATTTTTAAAATCAAAGACTGTGGCGTCTAGTTCATCACCAAACTCCGACAAGCGTTCCTCAGAGACACCATCACGCCATTCGTATATTCGTTGTTCTTTGTCGCCGATCGCAATGATTTCTGAACTAGTGCTCAAAGCTCGAATAAGTGCCCATTGGTTTTCATCGGTGTCTTGGAACTCATCTACTAGGATCAAGGGGTGGGCCGCGTTGAAACAGGCTCTTGCCGCGCCTGAGCGCGTCAATATATCGGCAGCGCGCGGAGCGAATTGATCGTAGGTTACTAGACCGTCTTCGAAATATAACCGTTCCTGTTCAGCTGCCCATGCGTTTTTCTTCAATCCCGCTGCTCTCACGGCGGCATCTTCCGCTGAAACAATTTTGAGGCGTCTTTTCTGGGATGTCAGATATCCGTGAGACTTCAAAATTTCCCACGCGAAAGAATGATACGTCTTAATGTCGATACGATTGGAAATTTCCGGCGCTAGGATTCCGCCTGCACTTTCAAGGATTCGCCGAATAGCTGAATTTGAAAAACTGAGAAACAAAACACTTTGTTCAGCCGACAAATCCTCCAACACCCGGCGCCGTGCCTTTAGCAGTGCAATAGTTGTTTTTCCGGCTCCCGGGCCGCCAATAACCAACATGTGTCCATCGCCTTCCAGAATGGCAAGGCGCTTGTTGCAAATGTCAAAATTGTCTTCGGGATTATGTTCGGTCATTCACCATCCGCCTCATCTTCATCGGTGACATCTTCTTCACTCGTCTCCATGTCATTTGGTAAAGCCGTACTGATTGCATCAAGTGCGGTAACGATGATCTCCGGCAATTCATCGTCTGTGCACATCTCTACCAATTTTTCCGCGTATCCTGACCCCTTGCGTTGTTTCAGAGTCCGTTTAGCGACCGTTCGAGTATCTTTATCGCTTAGGTCTTCACTGTAGGTATATAGCTGCGGTTTGGCTCCGTTTGACGGATAGTCATCCCATTTACTGGCTTCTTCCAAAAAGTCGCGTACAACACTAATATCTACTTCTTCGGCCAACAGATACTCCATCCCCGTTTGTTTAAGCTCCCAAGCGTCATCGAATAGGTCCTCAATATCGTCCTTGATCACTTTATTTTTTTGAAGGTCATAGAAAGCATATGTCTTCAATCCGAGGTCTTTAAAGAACTGACCATAACGAAGTATGCCTCCATCTCCCTCGCATTGAACGACCGTCACACCCGACAAATCCAAGTGCGTATATGGCTCTTCATCGTCTTGGCTCTCCAATACATCTGAGGCCGCGATTAACACTTCCGCATCCGAGACTCCCTCAACGCAAATCACCCCATTGCCGAGCATTGCTTCTGCGAGAATTCCTCTCAGATTACCGCGATAAGTTTTACCTTTTATACCACTGACTTCTATCTGGCGAGCGCCAAGGACGCTGTCGGTGCCACGTTCGAGCAGTACGACATTTTCGGGATTAAACTGCTCAAGAACAAAGGGCGAATGGGTCGTCAAAATCGATTGATCCATATTCTTTTGCAAAAATTGGACAATCCGCCTTTGTGTGTGTGGTGGTATCGCAATCTCTGGCTCTTCCATCGCAAAGATTACATTTGCTTTGAGTTCTGCGATGAATGTGAGCAATGAGAAAACTAGCGCATTGATCACACCGGACCCTAGACGCCAGTACGGAACGGGCGTATTCGAGCGTGCAGACGCCCCAAATAGCGTAATGGATTTGCGCAAATCATCGCGCGTCAAGGCTGATGGATAGAGCCGTAACGGCCTATCGTCCTCAGACATATTAACGAAACGGCGGACGCGACCATCGATCTCGTTGAGTACATCATGGAGCTGCGGAATGCTATCAATCGGGGGAGCAAGTCCTTCAAGAGCGCTCAAGGTTTGCACCCACATGGCTGAACGGTCATCATCTTTGAGACGTAGAATAATGTCGAGGAGTGAGCCGCGTTCAAGGCTAAGAGCGCGTGACCCTGTGCGTAGGGCACGCAAATAGATAAACCCAAAACTGCGTTTTACGGCACGACTTACACGGGCACGGTTAGTGTCCTCTTCCGGTGGCGGACTTGCAAAAAATGTCTGTGCGGTAAACTCATCTTCTTCCGTGTCATAGGTTCCTTCAAATTTGATCCGAAGGGCGGGAATGACGTGGTCGGGATCTGTGTCCTCAGGATCCGAATCTTCGTCAAGTACGACATTCGCCTCAGTATTCCAATATTCTCGGTGTGCCCTAAATTTAGTTTCAAGGTCACGAGTGAGGTCTGTGAGAACTACTTCCAGTTCAATCGTAATTGGCGTGTCGTCCGAATGAATGTATTGCCGCTTATAAAAATCATGTTCGTTAATAGGATTGGAACGTGATAAACGGTCAGGGCCAAGACACAAATCCAGTGCTTCACACATAGTCGATTTACCGACACTGTTTCCACCGATTATCGCCGTGTGACCGGGAAACAGGATTTCTCCGTTCACAACACTTCGGAAGTTCTTCATTTTCAACCGGCGAACTTTCATTACTTTCCCCTGACATTATGGAAGGATTACTCGTACATACTGTCCCAATAGTCCGCTTTGGGTCCAGGGTGTGTCAAAACTCCAGCACAGGAGAACAGCGGAAATCGAGTTCAAATGTTGCGTGTCGTGTCATTGGCTGATCGCTACGACGATAACGCTCTGTCAGTAGTGGAGTAGCCCAAACTTAATTTCTAGTGGTCGCATAAACGACTACAAGAGATCGTTTTTGCTTTTTGACACAGCCTCGGTCGGGTTCAGATATAGCCGAGAGCAGACATATTAGCAGCGACAGTCGCCACTTCCTCGGTGCTTGGGATCCTTGAAGTAAGTTCTATCATTCCATCATCTGCGCAATATTTGATGGAATTTAGAGTGCCAGACTGCACGGATTTCGGTTGTGTTATTCACACAAAGTTTCTAGAAATGTTGAATTGTTAGATCTGACCCCGCTCTTTTTATGTGCTTAGAGACAAGCTCCAATTTTTAATAGCGGCAGAACCAATTCCGTGTTAGTAACACGGGAAGGCTGGAAATACTTGTTAAGCGACTTGACCCGATGTTTCATAATAAATTGATCCAGACTTAAATAACTTTGCTAATTCTGGATAGACGCTATGGTTTCTATTCATGTCATTAAACAAGCCTGCAACATTATCAGTAAATAATTCATCAATAACGGTATCGCTTTCCTTAAAAAAGGCAGCTGTAATATTTCCGTTGCAAATATTACCTGATACTAAGGTGTTGAAGAACGAAATAGCCGGGCTTGATTCATTAGTATCTCCTGCAAACTTATCAAGGTAGAAAAACCAATCTAAAATCACCATTGAGTCACTAGCCACATGCAGTTTTAAACGGAACATTCTATGCATACGTACAATAAAATGTGATACCCATAAAAGCATGATTCCTCTATTTCTAGAGAATTCAAAATAATGCCCTGAATCATTCTCAATATGCTTGAATGGGCCAACACGGAGCCATGGACTACTTCCTTCTCGTTGCACCTCATGATATAGGTGAGATACACGTAAATCTTTTAGAATTAAGTCAATATTTTTTTCAATCGCCTCTTCTGTCGCGGAAATCGCAAATAAATATACTGGTGATTCTGGGAGCTGATGAGATAATTCACGAGCAAATGCCAATCTGTAATTCTTCTTGCGAATACTGTGCCCAGCCGACCATTTTTTTAGACGCGGCTGTTTAGGGAAAATATTTCTCGAAATACTTCTAGCCAGTTTAGAAACCTCATCACCTTCTGAGAGTGCAATTGCAGTAGTATGCCAAGCTGTAGGATCACCAATTAATTGTTCAGTAATTGAATGATCCATGAACGCGAGAAAGCCCTTTGTAGTAGTCATTAACTAGTCCACTTAACACACGCGATAATTCTCGCTTGATTGCAGTCGAACTGAATTGTTGAAAAAAAAGGCGTAGTCAAGAGTTAGACTCGTTCATGTCGTTCAATGTGTCTTCACTACATCGGTATATAAGTATTGCAGTGTATCTTGAGGCACCTAACATCCCACAAGACCGGCCAAGCGGTAACGAGATCCGGCGTCCTCTGGGGCGCGGAGTCGAAGCGATGGTTAGATTTCCTATTCAAGGAAAATTACCCTTAGAACGTCGTACACCACTGTCCCCAACAGCCCGAGACTGAGCGCAGCTAGAACTGTACGATGCCTGAATATCTGGCTGCGCAGATGTCTGTATTCAGCTATCGGAAACACCCACCGCGAATAGTGAAAGATGGCACGTAGTCCGACCATCGACATCAAGAAGATGTAGACGAAGAGGGCGGCTCGAAAGAAAAGCATGGGGGCCGTGCCTTCTGGGAGTAGAGGGGAAGCCTTGAAGCAGAGCCAGAAGCCAATTGGGTAGCCGAAGAACCAGAGGAAAATGTCATAGATGCTATGTTCGTGAATCCACGGCGCCACAGACCTGCGACTTCCTACATAGTTCTGGATCTCATGGAAAAGACCGTTGACCCATGTCGCATTGGTGCCCTTGACCTTGTAATTTGTTTCGTTCGGGGTCTGGAGCCCCGGCATCAGTTGAAAGTTAAAGATCGCCGGTTTCGAAAAATCCAGAAATACCTCAACCGAATTACGCACCTCGATGTTGTAGGCTGCCTTTAACGGAATTCCGCTGTCCAAATAGACGGATCTCACAACTTCGGGAAAATTCGGGGAGTCGAAAATATCCTCGACCGAGCCGTACAACTCGCGGCCATCTTCCCCAGTCACCGTTGGCCGAAGCTTGTAGCCTTGCCGCAGAAGGTCTTTGTTACGTTCGAATTCCTTATCGGTTTGCTTCTGCTGTTCAAATAGATTTATTTCTAGCTCCGCAGCTGCATCAAGGCGCTCTTGCAGTATCGAGAGGAACACCCGCAATTCCTCTTTATTGAAAGAGCATGGAACCCGTTCTCGGGTTAGTCGCGTATTGATGTTTTCTTTAGTGGATTGAAGCACGATTCATGCTCTCTGGAAGTCTAATATTGATTGAACGGAGGTTGTCCGATATGCATGCTGGTCCGGCCTGCTTTCGTTCGTTGACTACCATCATCCTCTCTCTGTAACCAGCTGAACTGGCTAGAAACACACCAACATACTCTGCACGCCTAAATACGCGACACTCAGGTGCCACGGAAATGAAACGCAATTGGTTCGTTCATGCGCCTTATACAGCTGGATACAGCTGGATAAAGAATACCATGTTGAAATGAAGGGGAATTCACCAGGGCTGTAATTCTTTCTTGTGCAGCACAAATGACATTAAACTGTCTACATGGCGTCTACACAGACGAACCACTTGCAGACACAACATCCGTAACCCATTGATTTAATAATGGGTCGTGCTGAATTATTATCCGTGACCACCTGATTAAAAGGCAGGCTTCAGCTATGCTGAGCGGAACCGCAGCGTTAAGT
>Ga0114931_10007526_pt1 | contig 13306 bp, 14 predicted proteins | sample 2SBtaG_FD_89579 | JGI IMG/M metagenome (GOLD analysis project Ga0114931, IMG submission 89579) | Deep subsurface microbial communities from Kolumbo volcano to uncover new lineages of life (NeLLi) - 2SBTROV14_V59a metaG | ecosystem: Environmental > Aquatic > Marine > Volcanic | place: Kolumbo... | reverse complement strand
CATTACCCGAAAGTGGAGCCTGCCGATCCGGGACTGGGGGACGATCATTACCCAGCTGGCGGTGCTGTTTCCCGAGCGCGTGCGGCTCGGCTAACGAACGGACGAATTATGTTATTAACAGCCATTTACACAAATGTACTTGCACACTCGAAACGTACTCTTCTCTATCTTTTTACCTGTCAAAAGTACCCTGAACTTCTAACATATCAAACACAACTAACACCATTGACGGGTATTTTGCGTGAGTGTGTAAGTGCCTTTGTGTATGCCAGCAGCTTGCCAAACTCATGTACTTGAGGCATGTCGTCTTTACCCCTATTACCAGTATGCAACCCTCCATTTGTTACTGACACAGGCATGCACACAATAGTCAATAAATGACCGGCAACACAATGGTAATTGACGAAAATTACGTCAATTAGTACACTTAAACATGTGGAATTCGTTGTAGACCAATTCAAACTCTTGGGTCTAAATGATCGCGAGGTCCGTGTGTTTACTGCGCTGTCTACTTTTGGCCGCATGAATATGACGCGTCTTGCTAGTCGCGCGGGGTTAGCACGAACAACCGTTGATGCAATTGTGCGGCGACTCATGGAACAGGGACTCATTGGACACGTAAAGATAGGTGGACACTGGGAGTACCGCGCTCTCCTTGATGAGCTTGCGAACAAGTTGGACTCCATTGAACACAGGATCCGACCGGAAGAAAGTGCATCGGAAACAACAAAAAATATGCACGAGGCCACGTACGCAGATATAAATGACGAAAATATCGTCAAAGAGTGTAGTAGTAATTGGGTAATGGTGGCCCAAGAGCTATTTGAAACTCACGCAGGAGAAAGGGTACGTGTGCTGCTTTCGCGTGATGGGGGAGGTGCAGAAGGGTCAGTGGCTCGTTTTGTGCAATACATGCATATGGCTTTTGGCGTACAATCGTGTGCAAGGCTTGAAGTGCTACTCTGTACAAACATTGCTGAGCTATTGCGCAGCAAGAAGGCTTTTTTACAACTACCCTCTGATCCTGACCGAGCACGGCTAAACATAGTACCTGCCTCTTATTGCAGCAGAAGCGCTGATATGCTCATGTTTCGCGACCGTGTTGCCGTTTTGAACGAGCGGAAGGGGAGTATGAATATAGTAACGAGCGTACAGGTGGTTGAAGCAATGAAACATCTTCTTGATATAGCCTCTGAAACCGGCTGGAGCGTTTCCACAGAAGCTTGGCTTGAGTAACGAAAAGCCGGCGTTCACAATAAGAGTGAACGCCGGCAAGCTCCATACTCAGCTAGTCGGTGGCAAAATCGAGACCACCGACGACCTTGTTGAGTTCTCTGTACGGTTCATCCGGACTCTTTTTGGATGAACGTTTATTTTCTTCCCGCGTCTTTTGAGGACGCTGCTGACGATACTCAACTTGTTGAAGTTGAGGAACGGAACCGTGCTGCTTATTGTTCATGGTACACCTCCTGAAATATGACATAGCAACAACTTAAATTCATAATGTAGTATACTACATAAATATAATTTGTAAATGGTTATCCACGTAACTGCTCACAGTGTATTTCCGCTACTGTGCACATGCTACGTCGTATACCTATAGGGAAGACCGCTCCAAGGGCGCTTGCCCGGTCTTAGTCTTCCCTATAGGTATATAGGCGCCGCCACACAAAGCGCTACAGACAGTGGGTCTTGGGAAGTGTGAGTAGTTACGTATCCATACTCCTGTGCTGCAGCAAAGACATGTGCATTGTATTGTGTACTAGCCATTGGTATGGTACATATACGGAGTATAGATACATGCGGGTATCGTTTAGTGGTAGGATGGCGCCTTGCCATGGCGCAGGCGGGAGTTCGATTCTCCCTACCCGCACACCAATACGAAAGAGGCCTTCACATGAGGGTCTCTTTTGATATCGAGTAGTTGCGAGGTGAGGAGAATCGAACAGCGGAAGGGGTCGGGAAACCTGCTGGCTTCCCGTGGAGGAGAGCAGCAAAGCGCTGAGAACCGCGAGTTCTCAGCGAGCGACTGTAAGGAGTGAGTGAGACAGCACCGCGTCTCCCTACCCGCACAAAACCGGTCGACTCAGAACTATGTTTCTGAGGTCGTTGCCGTATGTAGTGGTGCAGAGTTAACTGAACGGGAAGGGTAGGCGCGGAATGGCATAGAATTGTATTTTGTAGAGCTCGCTAAAATTCCCGTGTGTGTATTTTGGGAAGGTACGATGAACAGGCCAATCTGCAATGAAAAATGGTCTATTGACAGGCGACAAGATTCTCTGGTATGAAGCTCGTTTCTGTGGATAACCTGGTGAACATGTGTATAAAGGACATATACCATGTCTATGAAAATGGCTAACAACAGACATATTTCAGTTGGCGTCCTTGGTGAAGACATAGTGGCAAAATATCTCACAAATAGAGGATTTGTTATACTGGAGCGTAACTATAGACGGCAGTGGGGTGAGCTCGACATCGTTGCCAAAAAGGACGATGTCCTACATTTTCTGGAGGTTAAAGCCACGAGCAGATATTATACTGATGGCGAAGAGACCTCTGATCGTCATCGTCCGGAAGACCATGTGGACAAGCACAAGCGAAAGCGTTTAGGAAGAGTACTTAGAACATGGCTTCTTGAGTACCGTGTGCCAGAGAACACGGAATGGACCGTCGATGTCGTTACTGTGCACATAGACACTGAGGCGAAAAAGGCGCGTGTAGCGGTACTTGAAAATGTACTTCTGGATTAGCAAATAGCAAGCAAAAATGGTACCGTTGAGCGGTACGGGGTGTAGCATAATGGTAGTGTGTACGCTTTGGGAGCGTATGGCCCGGGTTCGATTCCCGGCACCCCGACAAAAACGAGACAAGGCGGCAATTGCCGCCTTGTCTCGTTTTTAAGCGCTATGGCCTACAATCCCAACTTTCCTCGCGGCTTGCCACGGGGTTTCACATGTCACAAGGAACGTCTGGAAACCTTTGGTTTTTAGATATGTTGGCGGTATGGCACTCAAGCGAAGTAACCGCTGCGTATACAACACCCCATACCACGTCGTCTTTCCGGTAAAATACAGAAAAGCACTGCTAGACAAAGGCGTAACACTCGCGAGTACACAGATCGCGAGGGAAATAGAGTGGTGCTACGAAGTTGGGTTTGAAAAGATAGGATACGACCAGGATCATATCCACCCACTGGCTGCACTCCATACAAAGTATAGTGGCTCTCAAGTAGCCACAACGTTCAACAGCATTACCGCAAGACTCCTGTTTCAACAATTTTCTGGGCTCAAGAAAAAACTCTTGGGAGATGAGTTTTGGACTGACGGGTACTACCGCGCTACGATGCGCGCGCATGGTGACTGGCACTCCGTACGTGGGTATATAGAAAACCGAGGAAAAACGATATAAGAACCTCTGCAACTACACTACGCACGTAGCCACGCCACCGGCCATACGCTGTCCACCTGTGGTGGGGTGGGTGATTTGAACGTGAATAGGAAGAAGTACAATAGTGCACCCATCACGTACTCATCGAAGTGATCTTCCCTTGCGCAGCACATGGTCTTATCAAAGATGCTGTGCCGCGGTAGGATACTGGTATCTTGCGTATAAACAGACGTGCTCCAGCAAACAGCGTTTTTGAGGATCAAAAACAGGGCGGCCAGGTAGCGCACAGGCACATAGACAAGTGAAAGTATCTTTTCACTCGTACGTCAAGACTAGTGAACGTGGTGAATGAGGCAAGAACAAGCGTACCTGGAAGCATTTGACAGCTACTCTGACGCCCTGTATCGGCACTGTTTTTTTCGTGTCTCTGACCCCGAACGGGCGCGTGACCTGGTTTCTGATACTTTTGTAAGGACCTGGGACTACCTGGTAAAAGGGAATACAATTGAAGATTTCAAACCATTCCTTTACCGTACGCTCAGTAACTTGATCATTGACGAATACCGAAAAAAGAGGTCGGAATCACTCGACGCGCTTTTGGACGAGCAGTCAGTTCCAGAAAGTGCCTTCGAGGAGTTGGTAGAAGGTGGTCGTGAAGAGCTCGAGTTTGCACTTGACGCCAAGCGTGTGCCCCAGCTTCTGAAACGCATGCCAGAGGGGTACCGTGAAGTGGTGATCATGCGGTACTTGGACGGTCTCATGCCGGCAGAAATTGCCAATATTATCGATGAATCAGTAAATGTTGTGTCAGTACGTATCCATCGAGGCATAGCATGGCTTGCAAAGCATGCAAAAGAACTTGAATCATGAACGGGATAGAAAAACAAATTAAGAACGCAACGGAACATATAGCACTCACAGACACTGAGAAGCGTGTTATGCGTGAGCGACTTGTTTCATACATGGCATACAAGCCGATACGCACAAGCGCTGCGCAGCGTTCTGGATACAGACGACACCACCCCGTGCTGTCATTCTTTCGCGCCGCACACCTTTCTGGCGCACTTGTAATCGCACTTGTGGTAACCTCAAGTACGTTTGGCGTGTCGCTTGCGGCCACGAATGCGTTGCCGGGCGATATCTTGTATCCGGTCAAGGTGAACATAAACGAAGAGGTAAAATCCGCACTACTCACATCAGATAAAGACCGTATCGAGTGGGACCGGCAGCGCGCAGAACTGCGCCTCTCGGAAGCGAGTCAGCTTGCCGCAGAGGGTCGTCTTAACCCGGCGCGACAAGAAGAGGTCTCTCGCCGTTTCGCTCAACACACGGAGGCTGTCGTAAACAGCGTGCTTGCAGTTGAGAAAAAAGACCCGGTGCTTGCAGCAGAAGTATCCACTGAATTTGAAGCGTCGCTTGATACGCACGAGGCTGTTCTCGCTCGGCTCATTGTTGAACAGAACGACATACCAGACGAGGGTGCACGTGATCTTGTTGAGCAAGTACGTAGCGCAGCACTTGAGGCCGGAAAGATACGGGAAGACGCGGAGGAGAAGATAGCGGTCAATCAAACTGAGGATACCAAGCAGGTAGATACGGTTGATGGCACACAGGATGTTGCAGATGATACTGAGGATACAGCGCCTAAGGATTCAGCAAATTTGCGTGAGCGAGCTGTATATCAGGTACAGGAACGTGCAACCGCTAATCTCAAGGAGGCTGAAACGCGCCTCGCTGCGCTTGATGCAGAATCCGAGCTCACTAGCCAGGCGACTGCACAAATAGCGTCAGGTAAGGCACTTATGGAGGAAGGCGCGAAGGACATTGACACTCACCAGCTTGCTGACGCTTATGGTGCATACCGCCGTGCCGCCGCCGCATTCCAAAAGGTCGCGCAGCTTCTTCAAATGGCTGTCCTCTTTTCCATTGAGATATATCCTGACGTTGTATCCACAACATCGGAAGATGTAGCAACAGGAACAAATACCACTGTTGGCGACGAGGGGACATACGATGAGACAACGCTCATGAGCATGCGTGACCAGGCGCAAGCGGCAATACAGGAAACACAGACACTCCTACTTACACAAGAGGGGTACGAAAAAGATGTGGTGTCGCGCGCAAACAGTCTTTTGAAAGATGCTGCAGCGAACGTTCTTCGTGGCGAGATAGCGATGGTTTTGGGAGAAAACAAAGATGCATCCAAACGTTTTGATACAGCACACAGCCATGCGCTTCGCGCAAAGGATATTCTGACCACGGCGAGTGAACGGGATACGGATGTGACAGGCGTCACGATCGATACACCATCCGAACCTGATGCTGCAAGCACAACCGAAGGCACTACGACGGCACCTGTGTTCACGCTTGTACACAGCTATGCAACCGGTACGCATACGTATACAGGTGAGGTGACTGTTGAAAACCCCTGTAGCGACGTCGTGGCAACAAGCTCTGTTGCATCATCGTCACCTGAAGAGATAACGCTTATGCTAACGACCGCCACATCCTCCGATAATGGGGTGACGTGCACACCAGAGGCCACGTCACGACCATTTTCTGTGTCAGCTGCAGCAGCTGAGGATGCTGTGTTGGCAGAGGTCACACTCGATGGCACGCCACGTACATGGGATGTTGTTGCATTGGCAACGACTACCGAACTGTTAGGAGAGGATGTCAATACACCTGCAGATGATTCGCCCAGTTTACTCAGGCGAGCAATTGAGACCACAGAAGATTTACTGCATCAGTAAATCAATCGTTCGCCTGTCCTGTATAAAATCTAAGACCGCGCGTGTGCGCGGTTTCATTGTTGCTACGCTTAGTATATACTGCCCCTATGCAAACACTTAGTCTATATGTTGAACGTCTGCTCGCAACGCTTTCCATAGACGGTAGCACAATATTTCTTGGTAATACGGTGAGTACCTATGCGCTTTCGCTTGCAGCGTTTCTGCTCGTCCTCGCTATTGCCGCGCTTGCACAATACTTTGCGCTAGCATGGCTTGCCTCGGTTGCAACCCGCACAAAAACAGACCTTGATGACACGTTCGTGAAGATTGTGCGAAGTTTTCGACCTCCGTTCTACCTCTTGGTTGCGTTTTGGTTCGCACTCAAGCCGATATCGGTTGCGGGTGTAGCGGAACGCGTTGTTACTGCGTTACTTGTTGTGTGGCTTGTGTACCAGGCGGTAATTATTGTGGGTATTCTTGTGGAGGACGTTGTATTCCGCCATATTGCAAAGGATCGAGACGAGACGACAAAATCAGCCTTGCACCTGCTCGCCAACCTCGCCAAGGGTGTCATGTGGGTCTTCGGCATTCTTCTTGTGCTCTCCAACTTCGGCGTGAACGTCACCTCACTTGTTGCGGGCGCAGGAATAGCGGGTATCGCGATAGCATTTGCGTTACAAGGTATACTAAGTGATCTTTTCAGCTCATTTTCATTATATTTTGACAAACCGTTTCGTGTTGGCGACTTTATTATTGTTGGTGACACAATGGGGGTTGTGAAGCACATTGGCATTAAGTCAACGCGCATTCGCGCACTCTCAGGTGAGGAAATAACGCTGTCAAACAAGGAACTGACGGCAGCAAAGATACAAAACTTTAAACGTATGCAGGAACGGCGCGTCGTGTTCTCGTTCGGCGTACTCTACGAAACCCCTGTTGCAACCTGTCGCGCCATCCCAGCAATGATCAAACGCATCATCGAACCCATAGACGATGTTCGTTTCGATCGGGTACATATGCAGAAGTTTGGCGACTCATCGCTTGATTACCAGGTTGTCTACTACGTGCTCACACCTGACTATAACCGCTACATGGATATACAGCAGGCCATAAACTTCAAAATGATGGAACACTTCGAGCAAAAGGGTATAGGGTTCGCTTATCCAACAAGGACCATTTATATGGCAAAGCAATAGAGTACAGCTTGTTTGTGTCAACGGTTGCTCACCCTGCTATCTCTGCGGTATACTTGCATCCATGTGAGTCAACCAACACGATGTGTTGGCAGGACTCTCTATTGTGTCAATGGTGTGTCGGCCACACGGCCGGTGCAAGGCGCAGTGATTACTAGCGTTAAGCAAGCAAACCATGATGGATGAACCAACGACACCGGGTGCAGACACCCCCGCAGCTGCTCCAGCAGATCCTGCAGCAGCTCCGGCAACACCTGCTGAGCCTACAGCAGATCCTGCAGCAGCTCCGGCAACACCTGCCGAGCCTACAGCATAAGTACGGCGCATATATATACAAAAATCGCCCCCCGGGGCGATTTTTGTTATTATGTGGCTCAATAAAGACACATTTTGCATCAGCTACATTCTTTGCTACAATGCGAATACACGGAACTAAAGGATGATTTTATTGACTAACAACTGAGTTCCCGTTTCTGCTCGCATGCTTTCTTCGCTTACGAAATACAGAACTAGCCGCCAGATGCACTCGACTGACCATTGCGGCACCACACTCACACAGGCTCGTGCGTACTACGTGATGTAATTCCTGGCAAAAGCCGTGCGGCGGTGCGGGCTCACCCGCTACCATGTCGCCAATCATAACAATACTAGTAACGCTTCTGGCCGCTGGGGCTGGCGTTGCTTTCGGCTATTACCTGCGCTGGGTTATTGCCGCAGGAAAAAAGGGGTCAGTTGAACTTGAGATTAAGCAAATGATGCTTGAGGCAAAAGAGCGTGCCAAGAAAATTGAAGAAGAGACCGAAAAAAAGCTTGAGACAAAGAAAAATGAGGTAGAGAATACGTTCAAAGAGAAGGAAGAGTTCATAAAGAAAGCCGAAACACGCATGCTGGATCGAGAGGCGTTTCTTGATAAACGCCAACAGGACCTAGATAAAGAAGTTGAGCAGGTCAAGCAAAAGATAGAGGACATGCACACACTGAAGGCCCGCGTTGATGAGTTGAAACAGGAACAAGAAAAAGAGTTGCTACGCGTTGGGGGTCTTTCCAAGGAAGATGCGAAAGAAGAGCTCATGGATCGTCTTGAGCACGAGAGTCAAGACGATATGGTGGCACGAGTACAAAAATTGGAGCAATTTGGAAAAGAGAAATTAGAGCGTAAGGCGCAGGAAATATTGACCACAGCCATTCATCGTCTTGGTAACGCAGTCACAACCGATGTACTTACCACATCCATCGCACTTCCAAGTGAGGACATAAAGGGAAAGATAATAGGTAAAGAAGGCCGTAACATACGGGCCTTTGAACGTGCAACCGGTGTTGACGTGCTTATAGATGACACCCCTGGACTCATTACGCTCTCTTGTTTCGACCCGGTCCGTCGTCAGATAGCACGCGTAGCACTTGAGAACCTCATCATTGACGGACGTATCCAGCCCGCAAAGATAGAAGAGGCGGTGCAAAAGGCGACTGATGAGATAAATCGCATCATCAAGGAGAAGGGAGACCAAGCGGCATATGAAGCTGGTGTCATGAACCTCGATCCGCGCGTATTGATGATAGTTGGTCGTTTACACTTTCGTACGTCGTACGGGCAAAACGTGTTGCAGCACTCAGTTGAAATGGCACACATCTCAGGCATGCTTGCCGAAGAACTTGGAGCAGATGTACAAGTGGCACGTGCCGGTGCTCTTGTGCACGATATCGGTAAGGCGGTTGATCACGATGTGCAAGGAACGCATGTAGAAATAGGACGGCGTATACTACAGAAATTCGGCGTGGATGAACGGACTATTCAGGCAATGCAAAGTCACCATGAAGAGTATCCGTACGAAACACCAGAATCCATTATCGTGCAGGTTGCAGATGCTATATCAGGAGGACGACCAGGTGCGCGACGCGATTCGGTTGAGAACTACCTGAAACGGCTCCAAGACCTTGAAGATATAGCTAACAGCTTTCCAGGTATCGACAAGAGTTATGCAATCAGTGCAGGACGTGAGGTGCGTATCTTCGTGCGCCCTGGTGAAATAGGCGACCTTGAGGCACATGAACTAGCCCGCAATATTGCGCTTCGCATAGAACAAGAGTTGAAATATCCAGGTGAAATACGGGTTGCGGTCATTCGCGAAACTCGCGCAATAGAGTTTGCGCGGTAGGCGTAATGCATGCTGTATATACTGCGATACTGCAGCCAGGTCGGGCATGTGCACCAAATGAGCACATGCCCAGAAAAGCGACCAGAAAACGCAAAAACACTTGCCAACATTTGATAAAAGTATTGTAATGTTTATGCGTTTGTAGTGCTATAATGCGTATAGAGCACAAAAAGGTCCATGGTATGCATCCAATACTTGCGCAGAGTGGCACAGCATGTTGTGTGGAAGAATGTTGAACCGCAGTCATGGTGTTGTTGTGTCGCACAGCATACGGTGTGTGTGTAGTGTAGGATGCACGTTCCCAGTATCAGCATACGTGACAAATATAACCACTGTTTTGGCCATTTTTACGCATTCGTATAGCTGTAGTACGTAAGTGTACGAGGCGGTGCTATGTGTGCATCACCCAAAATCTATCGTATTCGAGCCTTGAGCATTCGCCCTGTTGTATGCATAGTCGAGATACTTGTATGGATACACATGTAACCCGTTATGTGCGCCAGTCAAAACGTCCTGCTGGATGCAGCAGAGGTTGCATATGACTGTACTAGGTACCCCATTGCACCTAAAATAGCGTACTGTATACTTTTTTTAGCATCACGCATCACGTGGTCCATTACAAACAACAAGAATATAAGCTAATACAGCTCTATGAATAAGGCAGAAATCATTGAGAAAGTACATGGCGTCCTTGGTACTACCAAGGCAGACGCCGAGCGCGCAGTTGAGACCATGGTCGATTCGATCGTGTCCGCTCTCAAGGATGGTCAAGAAGTTTCTATTGCAGGGCTTGGAATTTTTTCAACTAAGATGCGTCCGGCACGAACCGGCCGCAACCCGCGCACTGGTGAGACCATTAACATTGCAGCAATGCGCGTACCGAAGTTCCGCGCAGCGAAGGGTCTCAAGGATGCAGTAAAATAGTCTAGCACTCCTTGTTGAGAAAAAACACCGCAAGCCGCGGTGTTTTTTCTTTTGAGTACACTTGCTGCTGCGCACATGAACAGTTGCTTTCTCAAGGGGGGTAAGGCGGAGCTCATGGCAGAGCTCGAAGGAGACATGCATACGTATCATGAAGACAAAGGTGACGAAGATGACGCACGTAGAGCATCGTGGGGCATATAGAATCCTGTGACAGGTGAGTGTCGCAGCTCAAGTCATATTCCTTGCGCTAGCGCGACTTCATAGTAGTAAACGTGTGTATTCGAGGTCTCCGGTCGCAAGATGGTGCATATGCTCACGGAGAGCGAAGGGAGCTCACACGAGCCTGACACAAAGCGCAGTTCCTTAGGAGAAAAATCGTGCATAGTACACCACGGGATGTGGTGTGTGTGTTTTTGACGGCTCGCACCTAGAACCTGTATGCTACATACACATGAGAGAACGTCTTATTAATAGTTTTGCACTACGGTATGTACTAGGCTTCCTTACCGTCTTTGCTATCCGGTTGTTGCCATTCCGCCCACCAAATGTGGAACCTGTGATGGCCGTAATGATGCCTTACGCGAAACGTTATGGGGCTCTTGGCGGCTTTCTATTCGCATCATTCTCTATAGTGCTCTTTGACCTTTTCACTGTACGGTTCGGCGCATGGACGTTCATAACTGCACTCACCTATGGTTTGCTTGGCGCTGCCGCTCATGTGTTCTTTAGGCACAGGGAGAGTACTGCAGGGAATTACGTGCTCTTTGCTGTTATTGGAACACTCATCTACGATGCGCTCACAGGACTCACGATCGGACCTCTGCTTTGGGGCCAGCCGTTTATGGCTGCCCTTGTGGGACAAGTGCCCTTCACACTCATGCATTTGGTGGGCAATGTAACCTTTGCTTGGTTGCTGAGCCCTGCAATCTACCGCTGGGTGGTTACAACTCGCGTCTATACGCTCGCCGCACGCTGTGGGGAAGTGAAAGGTACCCCAAACGTCGGACACCCATACTGAGCGTTATACGCTACAGTAATGAGTAAATAGGTACGGTACAATTACTCACGCAGCCACGTGTTCAACTACCACTTTCGCTTTGGTCTCCCGATTTTACGAAACACACAACAACCGATGTTGCACTTCGACAGTAGCTTGTCGGCCCGCTTTTCACTGCCAAGAGGTGTGCCCTTACCACCCACTCGTACACGAGCGACACGAAGCCGGAGTATTGACGTAGAGCGTACGCGTTGTACCCGCATCACAACGTGATCAGTGCATGAACATACCATGGTATGTTCATCAGTTCTCAAAACGCGAAGTATCATTTTGTGCCCCCAGTAGGACGCTTCGCTATCTCACTCACTCCTTACGTCGCTCTTCAAGAACCCACGGTTCTCGACGTTCCGCTACGTTTCACTGCTCTCCTCCACTGGAAACCAGCAGGTTTCCCGACCCCTTCCACGGTTCGATTCCTGCCGTGTGCTACACGCGCTTCGCTTGTGGTGCCCCCAGTAGGAATCGAACCCACATTTTAGGCTCCGGAAGCCTATGTTCTATCCATTAAACTATGGGGGCGATCGCTCCAGCTTACTCCAAGTACCGCTTGCCTTCCAACTTTTCGGGGAGGTAGCTCTCGGCATCGTATTTTTCGTAGTTCTTGCCGTACCCTTGCTCTTTCATAAGCTTAGTTGTGGGGTTGCGTATCTTGTGCGGTATTGGCAGGTTGCCGTACCGCTCTACATCCTTGAGCGCAGCCTCTAACCCATCGTATGCACGACGATCTTTCTTTGCCTGTGCGAGGTATACCGCACCGTGTGCGAGGTTGATGCGGCACTCCGGTAAGCCGATGGTCTCGCAGGTACGAAATACCTCATTTGCGACCACGAGGGCGGTTGGTTGCGCGAGGCCCACGTCTTCACTTGCAAATACCACCATGCGGCGGGCTATAAACTTTGCATCCTCCCCTGCGGCAATCATCCGTGCCAAGTAGTAGAGTGTGGCATCTGGCTGACTGGCACGCATGCTTTTTATGAAAGCGCTTATGGTGTTGTGGTGTTCCTCGGAGTGCTTGTCGTATCGAAGGGCCTTGTCCTGAAGTGAAGCTTCGAGCGTGTCGGCGTTCACTTTACCGTACAGCTGCTCAGCATTTTCGATAATGGTAAGTGCTTGGCGTGCGTCCCCATTTGCCTTTTCTGTAATCCAGCCGATTGTTTTCTTGGTAAGCTTTTTGTCGGCCCGTGTAAGTATGGTCGCGAGATCCTCTTCGGTGAGTTCTTTAAGAGTGAATACACGACATCGAGAGAGGAGGGCGGGTACTACCTCGAAGCTTGGATTTTCGGTTGTAGCGCCGATGAGTGTAAGTGCTCCAGACTCCACGTACGGGAGGAGAAAGTCCTGCTGTGCTTTGTTGAAGCGGTGTATCTCATCGAGAAAGAGCACCTTTTCATGGTCGCCAGTGTCCTCGGCGACAATGTTCTTGATATCCGCTTTACCAGCCGATACTGCTGAGAGCTCAAAGAGCTTTGCGTCGAGCGCCTTGGAGTATATGCGTGCGAGCGTGGTTTTACCCACTCCAGGCGGTCCCCACAGGAGAAAAGAAAATCGGTGCTTCTTTTCCACGGCCTCACGCAGCGGTCCACCAGCACCCACGAGGTGCACCTGTCCGACGAATTCCTCAAGCGTTTGTGGTCGTAGTCTGTGCGCGAGTGGCTCCATATATGCACTATACGCCCCCCGCAGCGTAATTGACAAATTAAATAATTTATGTACCCTTTAGACAAATAGTCCATCCCTAAATTCAGCCCTCTGTTAGGACACCTCACTTTTACTACTTGTAAATATACCAGCTTCGCGCGCAACCTCAAGCGCACTGCGATAACCCAGAATCTTTCTGGGTTTGTTGTTGATGAGGTG
>Ga0114931_10007525_pt1 | contig 13307 bp, 12 predicted proteins | sample 2SBtaG_FD_89579 | JGI IMG/M metagenome (GOLD analysis project Ga0114931, IMG submission 89579) | Deep subsurface microbial communities from Kolumbo volcano to uncover new lineages of life (NeLLi) - 2SBTROV14_V59a metaG | ecosystem: Environmental > Aquatic > Marine > Volcanic | place: Kolumbo... | reverse complement strand
GGTGGCGGCGACCGACGGGAAAAGCGTCTGGTAGAGCTTCACGGTGGTGAAGACCTCGTCGTCCATGCTGATGAGGCGATGGGTGAGGGTGGTGCCGCTGCGCGGGTTGGCGAACACGAACACTGGCCGTTCTACCTCCTGCTCGCGGTATTCGGGGTACAGGACCTCATCGAGCGCCTGAAAAGCCACCGTCGTCTGGCGGAGACCGAGGTAGATCGGCGCGATCCACGCTGTGGTCAGCAGGCGGCCGACAGTCGGCTTCTTGAAGAGGACGTTTCGGATTTCCCGGAGGCCTCGTTTGTTGATGTACATAAGCGCTTCCCCTACGTGCAGCTTCGTGGCTGACCCTGCCCCAGTGTAGGGCTGGTCCGCGAAATTGCTGGAAAAAGCGGGTGACCGGTCTTCCGGTCTAGCTGAACGGTTCGGGGCCCCCGTTGAACAGAGGGCCCGCTACTCGTCGGTTACACAGCCTTCGGAGGCTGATTTCACATTTTTGATGTACTTGTACAGAGTCCCGCGTGTGGCTTTGAGCGGGGGCGCTTGCCAGTTGGCGCGCCGCTTTGCCATCTCGGCCTCGTCCACGTCGAGATCGATGCGCCTCGTCGCAGCGTCGATGGTGATCATGTCGCCGTCGCGCACCAAGGCGATTGGGCCGCCCTCCTGTGCCTCGGGGGTGATGTGGCCGATGATGAAGCCGTGCGAGCCCCCGGAGAAACGGCCATCGGTGATGAGGGCCACCTCCTTGCCGAGACCGGCGCCTACGATCACGGACGTCGGCGAGAGCATTTCCGGCATGCCGGGTCCGCCCTTGGGCCCTTCGTACCGAATGACGACGACGTTCCCCTTGTGGATCTCGCCCCGCTCCATCGCCGCCAACATCTCCTCTTCGGAGTCGAACACTTTGGCCGGGCCTTTGAATTGCAAACCTTCTTTGCCGGTGATCTTTGCAACCGATCCGTCGGGTGCGAGGCTGCCCCGAAGAATCATCAGGTGCCCCGTTTTCTTGATAGGCGCCTCCCAGGGACGGATGACGTCTTGTCCTTCGGCGAGGTCGGGAAGACCCGCCAGGTTCTGCGCAAGCGTCTTGCCGGTTACGGTGAGGCAGTCTCCATGGAGCGCCCCATGAGCAAGTAGATACCGAAGCACCGCAGGGATCCCACCGACCTTGTGCAGGTCCTCCATCACGTACTGCCCGCTCGGCTTGAGGTCGGCAAGAAACGGCACGCGATCACTCACGGTCTGGAAGTCGTCGATCGTCAAAGGAACGTCGACCGCACGTGCCATGGCCACTAGGTGCAAGACCGCATTCGTCGAACCGCCGAGCGCCATGATCGCGACCATGGCATTTTCGAAGGCCTAGCGCGTCATGATGTCGCGCGGCTTGATGTCCTTTTCCATCAGCAGCTTGATGGCCGGGCCTGCGCGCAGGCATTCCTCCTGTTTTGCGGGGTCTTCCGCTGGGGTCGACGAGCTGTATGGCAAGGACATACCCATCGCTTCGATCGCGGATGCCATCGTGTTCGCGGTATACATCCCGCCGCAGGCGCCTGCACCGGGGCATGCGTGCTCGACTATGTCGAGGCGTTTCTTTTCATCGATCGATTTCGCGAGGAGCTCTCCGTACGATTGGAATGCTGAGACGATGTCCAGCTTCTCGCCTTCGCTTCCATGTCCGGCTCGAATCGTGCCACCGTAGATCATCAGCGCCGGGCGATTGAGACGGCCCATGGCGATGATGCAACCCGGCATGTTCTTGTCGCATCCCGGAATCGAGATGTTCGCGTCATACCACTGCGCGCTCATCACGGTTTCGACCGAGTCGGCGATCAGGTCGCGCGATTGCAGCGAGTAGCTCATCCCTTCGGTGCCCATCGATATCCCGTCGGACACTCCAATCGTGTTGAACCGCATACCGATCAGGCCCGCCTCCACGACGCCCCGCTTCACGACCGCGGCGAGATCGTTGAGGTGCATATTGCAGCTATTGCCCTCGTACCAAACCGCCGAGATGCCGACCTCGGCCTTGTTCATGTCGGCGCGGGTGAGACCGGTCGCATGTAACATCGCTTGCGATGCGCCTTGCGAAGGGGGTTGGGTGATCCTGCTACTGTACTTGTTGAGTTTCTTGGTCATGGGGGGGCGGAGTCTAGCACCCTGAGATGCAGGTCCCGCCACAGCCGGCGTTGGCTTGACGGGTTCTGGCCTTGGTCCTACGTCTGTTCAAGAAAATTTGAACAAACTGAGCCGTTCAAGTGTCCACCTCCGCCGCGCAACGACAAGAAGCAAATGATTCTCAGCCTTTGTGGCGCGATGCCGAGCTGAGGGCGGCCGACGCTATGGGCCGGCTGATGGAATTCTGGGGGTTTCGCAGGCACATGGGCCGGCTCTGGACGATTCTCTACCTCTGCCCCGAGCCGATGACGACAGCGGAGCTCTCCGAAACCCTCCAATTGAGCAGCAGTGCGGTGAGCCTGTCCCTTGGAGAGCTGCTGCGCTGGGGCGCGGTCCGGAAGACCTGGCGACCCGGTGAGCGAAAGGACTTTTACCGAGCGGAAAGCAGCGTTTGGAAGCTGCTTCGTCGGGTCTACTAGCGGCGCGAGCTCAATCTCATTCACGAGGCCATCGACGCTTTCGCAGAGGCGCAGAGGCGTCTCGACGAGGCGCGGGGGCAGTTGGGGGACCTGGATCGGCTGCGCGTGGACTACATGCGGAAGCGACTTTCGCGGCTGACTGCGCTATCACGGACCGGCGAACGGCTGGTTCGGCTATTGGTAGCCGGTCGGATGATCAACCCGGCCGATCTGCAATCGGCGGAAGAAGACGAGTGATGTACCAGGGGCAATGCAGCGGGGAATCGCGATGTCGTTGATAGCGGCAGTCCGAACGGATGCGTCGTCCGATGTGCTTGCGAGCCTGCAAGCCGTGTGCGACTCGCAGGGGCTCGGCGATCTTTCGGCTCACCTGGCTGACCTCGCGGATTTGGTGAATTGGGACATGAGGGCGCTCGAGAAGGGGATTCAGAGTCTTCCCATCGGTGATAGCGTCGTTCACGAGAGCGCCCATCACTTGCTCCGGATTGCGGGAAAGCGGCTCCGTCCCATGTGTGTGGTCTTGGCGTCGCGGCTTGGTCAGGGACTTGATGCCAGGACTCGCGAATTCGGGATCGCGGTCGAGCTCGTGCACTGTGCGACGCTGCTACACGACGACGTCGTGGATGATGGCGACCAACGCCGTGGCGTGCCGGCGGCTCGCACGCTCTACGGGAACGCAGCTTCGATTTTTGCCGGCGACTGGCTTCTCGTCGAGGCGCTGCGCCGAGTGCGCGCCGCTGAAATGCCAGACGTCTTGGTTCGGTTGCTCGACATCATCGACGAGATGATCGTTGCGGAGGCGATCCAACTGGAGAATCGCGGCCGCGTCGACGCAAGCATGCACACGTACATGCGGGTGGTGGAAGGCAAGACAGCGGCGTTGTTCCGCTGGGCGATGTTCGCCGGAGCGCGAGCGGGCGGTCTCGACGCCAAAGCGTGCAAGGCGCTCGAAGAGTACGGGCTTCAGCTCGGAATCGCGTTTCAGTTGATCGACGACCACCTCGACTATGCGGGCGATGGCTCGACGATCGGGAAGTCGCCTTTCATGGACCTGCGCGAAGGCAAGATGACTCATCCGGTGATCGTCGCCCTCGAGCGGGACCCGTCGCTCCGGCCGGCTGTCGAGGAGCTGGTCGCGAGCGCGCCAGACCAGGTTCCAGCAGAGGCGAAGTCGCGCTTGTTGTCTACGCTCGAGGACACGGGCGCGCTCGAGTCGACTCGCGAGCTCGCGATCCGTAAGGCTGAGGCTGCCTGCTTGGCTTTGGGAGGTCTGCCTCAGAGCCGGGCGCGAGATGCACTGTTCACGGTGGCCCGGGCCACCGTTCACCGGGAGTCCTAGCGAGGAACGAAGAAAGAGGCATTGATGTCTAAGCAACCACCAGTTGTCACTAGCCGGATCCCGGGCTTTTACCGTGAGCACGTCGAGCAACGACTTCGAACCATGATCGAGACCGGCCTGCTTTCGGAGGAGTCAGTTCGGCACTTGCAAGATGGCGGGCGGCTCACGCTCGATGTCGCCGATCACATGAGCGAAAACGTGATCGCAGTGCATGGTCTGCCTCTGTCGATTGCGCTCAACTTTCGGGTCAACAACAACGACGTGTTGGTGCCCATGGCCGTCGAAGAGCCTTCCGTCGTTGCAGCGGCGTCCAATGCAGCGCGTCAGGTGCGGATGACTGGAGGCTTTTTTGGCGAGGCCACTGCGCCAGTCATGACTACGCAAGTTCAGTTCGATGACGTGCCCAATCCACGAGAGGCGAAGGCGCGCGTCGAAGCGAAGCGAGAGTTGATTTTCCGAATCGCGGACGAGGCCATCCCGGGCATGGTGACGCGCGGCGGCGGCTGTCGTGATCTCGACGTGCGAGTCCTCGACGAGGACGAGGGCGTGCTGGTCGTGCATCTCTATGTAGAAGTGGGAGATGCGATGGGCGCCAACGTCGTCGATGCGGTTGCCGAGGCGGTTGCGCCACGCATTCGTGAGCTCACCGGTGGGATCGTAGGGCTGCGCATCCTCAGCAATCTGCCGATGCGTCGGCGTGTTCACGTGCGCTGTGACGTAAGCGCTGATGCTCTCGGCGGGCCGGATTTGGCCGATGGCATCGTCAAAGCCAGCCGCTTTGCCGAGCTCGATCCCTTCCGCGCGGTCACCCACAACAAAGGCGTGATGAATGGCGTCGATGCGGTTGCACTGGCGATGGGACAGGACTGGCGCTCGATCGAGGCGGGTGCGCATGCTTTTGCATCAGTGACAGGCACCTACAAGCCCCTCGTCGTTTGGAGCCGCACCGAGAGCGGCGTGCACGGCGAGCTGGACATGCCGATGGCGGTTGGGGTCATCGGTGGCTCGACGCGAGTCCATCGTGGCGTGCGCGCGGGCTTCGAGCTGATGGGAGTGAAAAACGCTGGCGAGCTCGCCGTCGTGATGGGCGCAGCGGGTATGGCGTCGAACCTCTCCGCGCTGCGTGCGCTTGCAGGGGAGGGAATCCAACGTGGACACATGCGTCTGCACTCGCGCAAGCAAGAGGTGCAGGAGAACGCCCGGCTTCAGGCCAAGAAAGTCGAACGAGGTGCTCAGTGAGCGAAGCGGTCCACCAGACCTCGCCGCCCAACCCCGGCTCTGGCGAGATGTTCGATCAGATCGCGGCCCGCTACGATCTCTTGAACAGATTGATGTCGATGGGCATCGACCAATCATGGCGACGCAAGACCGTGGCCGCGATGGAGCTTCCGTTTGGTGCCCGCGTTCTCGACCTTGCGACCGGCACCGGCGATCTCGCCCTCATGATCGCCCGGCTTACCCCCGGCGCGCGCGTCATCGGGACCGACCCTTCTAGCCGCATGCTCGAAGTAGGCGCCGAGAAGGTCGCTCGGAGCGGCCTCAGCGATCGGGTGGAGCTTCAAGTGGGTGACGCGCAAGCGCTGCCATACGGCGACGACTCGTTCGATGGCTGCTGCATCGCTTTCGGCATTCGCAACGTTCCCGACCGAAGCGCTGCCCTCGCTGAGATGGCGCGAGTGACCAAGCCTCAGGGCCGAGTTGCTGTCCTGGAGCTGGGCGAGCCGAGCGTCGGTTGGCTCAGTCCCATCGCCCGTTTCCACGTCCGCAAGGTGATTCCACGGCTCGGCGGCATCCTTTCGGGGTCCCGTGAGTACAAGTACCTGCAGGAGTCGATTGCGGCGTTCCCGCCGTCCGGAGAGTTTGCCGAGCAGATGCGGGCTTCTGGTTTGCACGTCCTCGACATCAAGCCACTGACGTTTGGGGCGTGCACCTTGTTCGTCGCCGAGCCTAGGGAGGCCTCGTCATGAGGTCTCAGAGCGCAGCCTTCGCATTCGAAGGGGTTCCAACCAGGGAAACCTCGCGGGCGTTCTTGAAGCAAGCCCTTCGTGGCCGTACCTCCGCGGCGAACACCCTCATCGTGACGGTTCCGGCGCCGGTTGCGCCGCCCGATGCATTGCTGCGCGCGTTTCCGCACGAGGCCAGCATCCTCTGGGACCCGCCGCAAAGCGCCGCTTGCTCCGGACTCGGCGTCGCGAAGACCTTGGCGCCCAATGCGCCGTCGGTAGGCGATTTCTTCGACCACATCGATCACCTGGCCGACGCTGCGAGCCCTGCGCCGCGCGTTTTTGGCGGCGCTTCTTTTGCACCGGGCGCGGCTAGGCAGGGCCCGTGGGAGAGCTTTGGCGACGGCTTGCTCTTGCTGCCCACGTGGACGTATCACGTCGATGAGCGTGCGTGGTTGTCGCTTGCCGTGCGCGAGTCGGAGCGGCCAGCTATCGAGCAGGTGCTGGACGTGTTCGATACGCTCTGGGAAAGCCTCGAACGCCCGATCGGCGTCATTCCCTCGCCGGTTTCGGTTCGCCGCATCGACGAAGCCGATCAGCAGACCTGGTCGCGCCAGGTCGAAGACATCCGGCGGAAGATTCAGGCTGGCGTCTTCGACAAAGTCGTCGCGGCTAGGCACTGCGTCGTCGAGCTCGAGACGGGCGCCGGCTCGCTGGACGTGCTCAAGCGCTTGGAAGAGCGGTTTCGAGGCTGCACCCGCTTCGCACTATGGCGCGGCGACGCAGCTTTCCTTGGCGCTAGCCCCGAGCTCTTGATCTCGCGCCGTGGCCCGTCGGTTTTGAGTGAGGCGCTCGCCGGCTCGACCGCGCATGGTGACGCTGCGCGAATGTTGGCCAGCTCGAAGGAACGCGAGGAGCATCAGCTGGTAGTCCAGGCGATTCTCAAGGCCCTCGAGCCGTTCTGTGATTCACTTTGTTCCGCTTCGGAGCCGAGTGTTCGCGAGCTTCCGAACGTCCTGCACATGCAAACCCCGATCGAGGGGCATCTTCGCGAGCCGACTCACATCCTCGCTCTGGTTCAAGCGCTGCACCCAACGCCCGCAGTTGGCGGGGTGCCCACGAACGAAGCGGTTCGATGGATCACCGAGCACGAAGCGCTGGCCCGCGGTTGGTACAGCGCGCCTGTTGGCTGGACCGACGCTGCGGGCGATGGCGAATTCGTCGTCGCGCTGCGCTCCGGCCTGCTACGCGACGGGAAGGCCTGGGTCTACGCTGGCGCCGGAATCATGGCCGACTCCGATCCCGATGCGGAGTACGCGGAGACCGAGCTCAAAATGCAGGCGCTTCTAGGAGCGCTCCATGGGGACGGCCGCTGATTTACAAAGCGAGTGGGCGCGTCTCGTCGTCCACGGCCTGGTTCACGCCGGCGTCCGTGATGCGGTCATCAGCCCGGGTTCGCGCTCAACGCCGTTTGCCGTCGCTGCGCTAGAGCAGCAGGGGCTTCGTTGTATCAGCGCGATCGACGAGCGATCGGCAGCGCACTATGCCCTAGGCCAAGCGCGCGCGACGGGACGTCCTTCGTTGATCCTGTGCACGTCAGGAAGCGCTCCCGCGAACTACTTCCCGGCAGTGATCGAGGCCAGCGAAGCGGGGGTACCGATCGTGGTCCTCTCCGCGGACCGCCCGCCCGAGCTCCTGCGTTGCGGAGCCAACCAGACGACCGACCAGGTTGGATTGTATGGCCGCCATGTGCGGTTCTTTGCCCAACTCGGTGAGCCGCGTGCGGACGCCCTGAGCTTGCGGGCCGTCAAACGGCTCGCGATGCGCGCCGTTTTTGAAGCGTTGGGAACCCATCCTGGGCCGGTTCACATCAACGCCCAGGCGCGCAAGCCCTTGGAGCCCACGTTGGCGCGTGGTGAAGAAGCAGAGGCTCATGCTCGGGTCGAGGCGATCATGCGCGAACACCTGGCTGCGATGCCGGCGTCGTGCCGGATCGACGAGAGCGCCGTGGAGACCCTCGTGCGCGGGCTCGATGAGGCCGCCCGGCCGTTCGTTTTGTGTGGCCCCGCGCCGCTAACACAGGCTGCCGCCCTCGGTGACTTGCATACGCTTGCCGATCGTGCAGGGCTCGTGATCGCGCCAGAGGCGTCGAGTCAGCTTCGATTCGGCGTGCAGACCCGCATGGTGGTGGGCGCTTTCGACACGATCTGGCAAACGAAGACCGGACGCGGGACCTTGGTGCCCGACTTCGTTCTTCAGCTCGGAGCCAGTCCGACTTCGAAGGGTTGGGAAGAGCTCTGCACATCCCATCGGATTCGCCGCGCTGTCGTGCATCCTTGGAAGTGGGCGGATCCTGCGTCGAGCTCCGAGCTCATCGTCCAGGCTCCGGTCGGGGACCTCGTCCGGGCATTGGTCTGCGAGAGCTTCAGTGCGGCGCGCAGGGATACGGAGTTCGTCTCCCAGCTGCAGCGTGCGGAGCGAGTCGTTTGGGACACTGCTGCCGAGGTGCTTGGGGAAGCGGGCGATCAGCTCACCGAAGCCGGTGTCGCCCGCGCGGTTCGTGACGCTGCTCCGGAAAAAAGCGCGCTGGTCTTGGGCAATAGCCTGCCGATTCGCAACTTCGACACGTGGATCCCGCCAGGCGGGGCATCGCTTCGGCTCTTTTGTCAACGCGGCGTGAGTGGTATCGATGGCGTCGTCTCCGGTGCGGCAGGCGTCGCCTCATCCGGGCCCGAGGCCACGACCGTGCTCGTTGGGGACGTGAGCTTTTTGCACGACATCAATGGCTTGCAACTCGCTTCGCAAGCTCCGAGCCCGCTGATCATCGTGGTTGTGAACAACGGTGGTGGCCGTATCTTTGAGCAGCTTCCGATCGCGCGTCACGGCAAGGGAGAATGGCTCCGCTACTTCACGACGCCCCACGAGGCGAGCATGGCGGGTGCCGCCGCGGTCTACGGGTGCGCGTTCGAGAAAGTGAGTGCCGTGTCAGAGTTGCGCCTCGCGCTCGAAGCAGCCTACCGCCTGAATAGCTGCACCATCGTCGAAGCGGTGGTTCCGCCACACGGTTCCGCCGAGCAGAATCGCGCGCTTCGTGCGCGGGTCGAGCAAGCGTTGCAACGCGAGGGGCTTTGATGTGGCTCTTGCTGCATGGCTTCACGGGTTCGCCTCAAAGCTGGAACCGCGTGGTTGCTCGCGCCGGCTTCGATAACACGCCGCTCATTCCATTCCTGTCCGGGCACGGCCCTGATTGGCACGGCAGGAATGTCGAATCCTTCGAGAGCGAGGTTAGCCGCCTCATCTCGCTTGCGACCAGCGCAGCGCGGCCGCGGCTGCTTTGTGGGTATTCGATGGGTGCGCGAGTTGCACTGGGGCTGCTTGCCCGGCAGCCGTGCCTTTTCGATGCGGCCTTGTTGATCGGAGCTCATCCGGGACTGACCGACGAAGCCTCCCGCGCAGAGCGCCGTGAAGCCGATGCGAACCGCGCCCGCTTGCTCCGAGAGCAAGGAACCGCGGCGTTCGTCACGGCTTGGGAAGATCAGCCGCTATTTGCAAGTCAACGCCATCTCTGCGCGGGCGTTCTGGCGGATCAACGCGCGATCCGTCTCGGCCACGACCCAGAGGGGCTGGCGCGAGCTTTGGACGTGATCGGATTGGCGGAGATGCCAAACTATCGCCCTGCGCTGGCCTCGCTCGAAATGCCCATCACGCTCATGGCGGGTGCGCTCGACGTTAAGTTCTCGAGGATCGCAAGCGCGCTAGCGGAAGAAAACGCTCACATCGATGTGGAGCTCGTCGACAGCGTTGGCCATAACGTTCTGCTCGAGGCGCCGGGGGACGTCGCCGCAGCCTTGATGCGGGTGCAAGAGATGGTGTGCCGATGACCGAGGTCACACCGGGCTCGATCCGCGCATGGATCATTGCGGCGCGGCCCGCGACACTCACGGCCGCGTTTGCGCCGGTCGCGGTCGGCACTGCATGCGCATGGCACGTGGGCGGGTTTCGGGCGGACGCCGCGCTGGCAGCGTTGCTGGGTGCCTTTCTCATTCAAATTGCGACGAATTTTGCGAACGACATGTTCGACTTTCAAAAAGGAGCCGACAGCGAGACACGGATGGGACCCACCCGCGCAGCGCAGGCGGGCCTACTCACCGTCGAACAGCTCCGCCGCGGGATCATCGTCACCTTTGCGCTTGCCCTCGCTTTCGGGGTCTACTTAACCTGGATCGCCGGGCCAGCTGTGGTCGTCATCGGGCTCGCCTCGATGGCCGCGGGGCTGGCGTACACCGGCGGCCCTTTCCCGCTCGCGTACAACGGCCTTGGCGACGTCTTCGTGATGGCGTTCTTCGGGTTTGTGGCGGTCTGTGGCACTGCCTTCGTGCAAGCATTGCACGTCCCGGACATCGCCTGGATCGCGTCGGTTCCGATCGGCGCCTTGGCGACCGGAATTCTCGTCGTCAACAACGTGCGTGACTTCGAAGGCGACGCTCGCGCAGGCAAAACGACGCTCGTCGTGCGATTCGGGAGGGAAGGGGGGGTGAGAGAGTACGCCGTCTTGCTAGCAACCGCGTATGCGACACCCCTGCTGATGCTTCTTTTCAGCGCCATTGGGTTTTGGATCGCTCTGCCTTTGCTCACGAGCCCATGGGCCGTGCGGCTGTTTCGATCCGTGGCGAACGACCGTGGGCTCGCACTCAATGCAACGCTTGCCGGGACCGCGAAGCTTCTGTCCGTCTTTGGCATTCTCTTTGCCATGGGGATTGCGTTATGACCGACCTGCATGCGCGCATCGACGTGCTCGAAGGAGATCTCCCTGAATCGCTCGCCGGCGCTGGCGCAGGCCTTGCCACGCGAACATTCGCCGTGCTCCGCCTCACGCGAGGTGACGGCACGAGCGGAGTGGGAGAAGCCTCCCCGCTACCCGGGTACTCGCCTGATTCCGCTGCCGAAGCCGTCCGTGAGCTTCAGCAGCTCACGGACGCGCCGGTTCAGGTCGATCCGCTGGCAAGCCCGCTGCAGTTACTCACAGACACGTTCGCGGCGCATCCGCTGCAGACCCCTTCCGCGCGCATGGCGTTCGAGACGGCGCTGCTCGATTGGTTAGGCCATACGCGTGGCCGGCCCGTGCATCAGATCCTAGCGGGAGACGTCGAAAGACCACCCATCCCGATCGCCGACCTCGTCCTGGAGGCGACACCCGCGTCGTGGCCGGCACGGGTCGATGAGCTTCTCGCAGATGGCGCGACACATCTGAAGCTCAAAGTCGGATCTGACCTCGACGCGGAGATGGCTGCTCTACAGACGATTCGTCGGACGCATTCGCGGGTCTCTCTGCGGCTCGATGCGAACCGCCGCATACCGATCGAAGCGCTGCGCGGACATGCCGCGGCGCTAGAGGCGCTGGAGCTAGAGTTGTTCGAGGAGCCCGTTGCACCCGGGGAGTGGCTGGCTGCTCTGGATCTACCGCTACCGTTTGGCTTGGATGAAACCCTGCGTGACGAGGCCCTCTCAGCGCGGCTGTTGCAGAGCGGCAAGATCCGAGCAGTCATCATAAAGCCCATGGTTTGCGGCGGGTTGAGGGCTTCGTTCGAAGTCGCAGAGCGCGCTGCGGCGCATGGCGCGCAGTACCTGGTCTCCCACACCTTTGACGGCCCGATCGCCAGAGCGGTCACCGCAGAGCTTGCGCTCGCGCTTCAAACCGAGCTCGCAGCCGGTCTCGGCCCTCATCCAGCGCTTGCACTCTGGCCGTCTCACCGTATTGAGGCGATTCACGGCCGGCAGATTGCGTCACACTCGGAGCCGGGCCTCGGGCTGCACTTCGAAGAGGCCCTCCATGTATGAGCTGAGCGTGCTTGCCGCTGCGAAGGAAGCTCCGGGGCGCGATTGCCTGGTCGCCAACGGACAGGTTTGGTCTTATGGGGACGTTGCAGAGCGCGTCCGCATGGCTCTTGCATTGCTGCGTGCTCGAGGGGTCGAAGTCGGAGACCGAATCGCTCTCACGCCCCACGTCGATCTCGACTCCATCATCTGGCTGTATGCGCTGTGCGAGCTCGGATCTCCCGCAGTGCTGCTCCACCCGGGGCTCACCGATCGCGAGCGCACCCTCGTCTTGCGGGAGGCGCAACCCGCACATCTCATCGCCGAGCAGATCTCCGATGTTGCAGGCGCCGACGCAGCTGTGCCGCCGCTTCCGATTTCCTCCGATCGGACTTTGGCCATCGTGTATACGTCTGGCTCGACGGACAGTCCTCGCGGCGCACGTCTGTCCCGTCGCGCGTTTATCGCGTCGGAGGCCGCCCATGCTGCAAACCTCGGATGGCATCCTGGAGACCGTTGGCTGTTATGCATGCCGCCTGCCCATGTAGGCGGCTTATCGATCGTGACTCGGTCCCTGATCGCACGAAGTTGCATTGTATTGGGGCCGAGCACGTTTGAGGCGCGGGAGGTGACGCGTGCCATGGCTCGTGATCGAGTGACGCTCATCAGCGTGGTGCCGACGATGCTGCGCCGGCTCTTGGCCCTCGAGAGCCCGGCCTGGACGCCCAGCCCCGAGCTCCGTGCCGTCCTGGTGGGCGGGGCGCCGTTTCCCGATGCGCTGCGTGCAAGTGCTGCACGACGCGAGATCCCGATCCTGGCGACCTACGGGTGCACCGAAGCTTGCTCGCAGGTCACGACCCAGCGCCCCGCACAAAGCGGACGGCCCGGGTCAGGTGCGCCCTTGCCAGGCGTCTCGGTGCGGATCGAGGCAGGCGAAGTGCAGGTTCGCGGCGATGTGCTCATGGACGGGTACCTTGGTCAAGACCGTAGCGCACAGCCCTGGACCTCGGATGGCTGGCTTCGCACCGGAGACCTTGGTTTCTTCTCACCAGATGGTCAGCTCGTCGTCCAGGGGCGCATAGGCGACGTCATGGTGACGGGCGGCGAGAACGTGTCTCCTCAGGAAGTCGAAGCATGCCTGCAGTTGATTCCTGGAATCGCGTCTGCTTGCGTCTTTTCCCTGCCTCATGATGAGTGGGGCGAGGAAGTGGTCGCTGCGGTGGTGGCCGACGCGACCGGATTCCGAGCGGATATTCTTCGCGACCGGTGCGTGCAAGAGCTCGCGCCGCACAAGCGTCCCAAGCGAATATGCCTGCTCGACGCGCTACCGCTCAATCGCTCGGGAAAGGTCGATCGCGCCGCGGTCAAGGCCCAGTGCGCAGGCTCCCCGCATTGGATTTAGGTTGCAAGACCAGCACCCGTATACCCTGCTTTTTCAAACAACGAAGCTAACCCGTCAACTTCATTTAACTATTTGTGGGGAGCCTTCAGATCTCGGTCGGGTCGCCGGGTCGCCGGCCAGCTTTCTGCTAGGCTTCCGCCCCCAAGGGGAGATGACCATGGCAGAACAGATCAGCGCCTCACACATTTTACTCATGTACGCCGGCTCGGAGCGTTCTT
>Ga0114931_10007524_pt1 | contig 13310 bp, 8 predicted proteins | sample 2SBtaG_FD_89579 | JGI IMG/M metagenome (GOLD analysis project Ga0114931, IMG submission 89579) | Deep subsurface microbial communities from Kolumbo volcano to uncover new lineages of life (NeLLi) - 2SBTROV14_V59a metaG | ecosystem: Environmental > Aquatic > Marine > Volcanic | place: Kolumbo... | reverse complement strand
GAGGGTAGGAATTCGGATTTATTGGCTGATGAGTTTGAGAGACTTGGGTTAGGTCGTCCGTATTTCAATGTAGTGAAAGCTGAGGAGTGGGGAGTACCTTCAAAGCGGCAGAGAGTAATCATCTCAAATGTCAAACTCAGCTCACCCCACTATCCTCCCATCAGCGTCATGGAAGCAATATCGGATCTACCTCCTCCTAACTCCCCAGATCGTTTTGACGATCATTATCTTGTGAGAGCGCCTCCTAAGCATGCCTCGAAGATTCCCATGACTAAATTTGGACAGGGTCTGATCTACTTCAAAGGCGCAAAGAGGCAGTACAAGAATTATATGAGACTTTATCCGGATAAATCTGCTGAGGTAGTCATGGGATTATCGAAGTTTATACATCCTCACGAAGACAGATTATTGACGATTAGGGAGCATGCCAGATTGATGAGTTTTCCAGATTTCCATAAATTTTTAGGTACAACCGATCAGAAATTCGATATGGTTGGAGAAGCAGTTCCTCCAAATCTGACGTATGAGATAACTAAACAACTTGAAACCACAAATTCAAAGAAAACGTAAACAAATTCCGATCTTTAAGCGAATGGTAGGTTAGTTTAAATCCTTGTACTAAGTAAAAGGAATCGGATGAAGTTAAAGCCAAGAATGGTACAAGGTCTGTTCTTAATCTCAGGATTAATTTTTGCAGTTGCACTTTTCTTTCATATTAAGGGAGCATTCTTGGGACTTTACTCGAATAGTACAATATTCTATAGAGTCTATGTAAGCATTCAGCTAGTTCTTGAGACATTAATTGTTGGAGAGGTCTCCTTTCTAATGATAACAATAGGGATTGACAAACCATATCTGGATAGTGTAGATGTTGATTCTATAAAATTTGATACATATCCAGATGTGGATGTAGTCCTCCCAATCAGATATGTTCCTTTAGAGAAGATACAGAAGACTGTAGAAGGGTTTATTGGACAGAGCTATCCTCGGGAGAAATTGCACATCTATATAGCAGATGATACACCAGACAAGCAGCGATCCGCAGAGTACAGAGAACTGTGTGAGAAGCATAATGTCGAGTACTTCTATCGTCCAGAAAATAAAGATTACAAAGCTGGAATGCTCAATCTTCTGCTTCCCCATCTACAATCAGACTATGCATGTTTCTTTGATTATGACCAAGTTCCAACCAAGGACGCGGTCAAAGTGCTGGTACATAGTATTCTTAAAAGTCCAGAAGCAGCATATGTCCAACTTAAAAAGGAATTCAGAGGATTGGTGAATTACATTAGTGAATGGTCGGCACTTCTATACCTCCAATTCTTTGAACTCATGCAACCTAGGAAAGAGAGGGCAAGGGTTGGTCTCTTTGCAGGATCAACTGCGATTTTCAGAGTAGCCTCCTTACAAGAAATTGGCGGTTTTGCATCAGATACATTTACTGAGGACACAAATACAAGTATAAAATTGTTGTTGGCAGGCTATCGAGGGAAATTTGTGAACTTTATTGGTTCAATTGGAGATGTCCCCTCAGGTTATTCAAACCAGATATCTCAGGTTTGGAGGTGGTCACATGGTGGAACTCATACACTCAGATGTCGATACTCTGAAGTTATAAGATCTAAGAAATTGAATCTTAACCAGAAAATCGAAACGTTAAGTACTCTCTTCATGACACCTGTACTTTTTATTGCATATATCTATGGATTCTCTTTCATCCCATTGATTCTCATGGGAATAGAATCAAGACGAGCATATTTATTTGGACTACCTTCAACTATTCTCATTCCAATCAGTCTTTTGTTCACTTATACTCTCTTTGTTGTTTACTCCATTTCAAAACGGAAGCTTGTTGGGGAATCAGAGTTTAGATATGCACAGATTCCAGGTTTCATTCACATCAGTATTGGCTCAAATCTCCTTCTCTTAGATGCTAGTCTTTACGGTCTCCTTGGAAAACTTGGTCCGAATTCTCCTAACGGAATGTGGACGAGGAAAATCAACATTAAGCTCAGAAGTACATTCCTCCTCATCTCCGGATTAATTCTTCTATACATTTCATGGATCGGGTTGACAATGGGACTTCCTTCATCCTATCTTATTCTCCTTCTTGCATTTTCCTTCTTCTCACCATTTATCATCTCTGTTATCCAGGGCAAATAATTATTACCTAGGAAATCTAAATAATTTTACTGCTGAAGTTCGAGGACCCTTTGAGGAATTCCGATGATTCAGGGAGCAAACTTTAGCAGTTTTCAGTCTCTATCAAGACGCTCAATGCAATTGTTTAAGAAGAATCACGATAATATTAATTTGACGAATCTGGTTTTTTACCATCGGATTCGAATGTCACAAACACTAAAAACCGAGGTTGTTATATATCGGCGCTAAAACATACGAAGAATTAATCAAATATCGTGTACATGCGGAGATCTTGGTAGATGGTTATGCGAATGAGAGTGACATTGTCGGAGCACTATTTGGTCAGACCGAGGGTTTGCTGGAGGAAGAGATGGACTTCAAACAACTCCAAAACAGCGGTAGGATCGGAAGAATAGCTCTAAAGGTTAACAAAAGAAACGGTAAGACCACAGGTACCATCGAGGTTCCGTCCAGTCTCAGTAAAGTTGAAACAGCTATCATCGCTGCAACGATTGAACAGGTCGACCGAGTTGGTCCATGCTCTGCCCGTATCAGACTGAGAAGGATAGAAGACGTCCGAAAAGAGAAGAGACAAGCAATTGCCTCACGAGCAGCAGAGATCATGAAGAACTGGAAAACTTCTGAAGAAGTTCAAAATCTTCCTGAGAAAGTGCTCAAGTCTTCAAAGAGGGGAAAACTTGCCCGTTTTGGCCCAGAAAAACTGGCCGCGGGACCTGACCTCTATCACTCTGATGAGATAATTCTTGTTGAGGGAAAGGCAGATGTTGAGAAACTTCTGAAATTCGACATCTCCAATACCATTGAACTTAAGGGAAGCTCACATATCCCTGCATCAGTGAAGACGTTGTGCAAAAAGAAAGTTGTAACTGCGTTCCTTGATGGTGACAGGGGTGGAGACTTTCTTCTGAAGCTCCTTGCAAATACAGTCTCAGTAGATTATGTTGCAAGAGCACCTTTAAACAAGGAAGTTGAACATCTAAACAAAAGTGCTGTTCTCAATGCACTCGATAACAAGGTAGCACTTCTTGATGCTGAATTACTCACTGAGAAGATGAACCTCAAAGAGTTTATGGATGTCAACGATCACAAAACTACACAGAACAAATCGAGTTCTTTGAACAGAATCTCAACATCACCGAAGAAGGCGCGTACTTCTAAGAGGTATAAACGTCAAAGTTCCAAGGTGGTAGAGCCATCTAAAGCAAAAGTAGAACATGAAACTACTAAACCCATAAAATCGAAAAGATCACGGTATTCTCGAGACAAGAAAAAGAAAGTCGAAAAGAGAGTCCGAACCAAATCGATCTCAAGAAGGAGGGAAGATTCAGGATCTCGTCGTCGGTCATCAGACCGACCAAGAAGAGTCAGATCTGTTATCAAGATACCTGATGAACTGAAGGAACATGCAGAAAGTATCAAACAGACGTTTCAAGCAGTCATGTTAAACGCAGACAATAAGCTAATTGCATCAGTTCCAACAGCAGAAGCTTATAACGCCCTTCAAAATACAGAATCAGTGACATCCATCGTCATTGATGGTGTGATCACTCAGAGAATACTTGACCTCGCTTCTAAGAAAGAGATGAAGTATGTCGTTAGGGCCGTTATTGGCGACATCACACCACAATCTGTCAATAAATCACTCACATTCGCTACCTATTCTAGGATCTAACATTTGAAATATTATAAAATTAAACCAATTCAATAAAATAAATATTATCACAAATTGTATATAATGAGATTCTGAAAGTCAATTTTCATCTGTGATGTGTGTCCTATTGAGGGATTCTCCAATTTTATCTTAATGTCTAAATATAGTCCCTTGGTTATTGAGTTATGGATTCATCAATCCTTGTTGTCGGTCATGTATGCTATGATATTCGGGACGGGAAGAAGATACTTGGTGGACCCGCATTGTTTATGTACCCAATTCTCAAACAAGTATTCGATAAAGTTGATATTCTGACCTCTGCACATAGTAGTTTTCCATTTCCTAAAGGAGCCAATATCCACCTTATTCCATCTGAGTTGACAACTGTCTTCAAGTACCAAGACAATTGTTCAGAAGATAGATGTATATCGTTAAAGAGCAGGGCTACAGATATAGACAGGTTTCCTCAAGATTCTTATGATGTGGTTGTAGTGTCTGGAATAGCGGGAGAGATAAGACCAGATACCCTGAAAACTCTCTCCGCCTTGGGGACTTTAAGCTTTATTGATATGCAGACACTTGTTCGTACCTTTAATTCAGAAGGAAAGCTGGAGATAAAGAAAGATGATAATTTGAAGATTGCACAATCTAATTTCGATTTTATCAAAGCCTCAGATCAAGAGGTTACTGGTTTTCCAAATAAGTGCATTGTAACATCTAAAGAGAAAATTGATGCAAATTTCGGCAGATTAATCTCAGTAAAGAATCAGGTCAATAATAACCCTCTTGATACCACAGGTAGTGGCGATGTGTTCCTCAGCGGATTTGTCATCTCGTACTATCTGACAAATGAACTAGAATACTCATTAAGATTTGGAGCTTCTTTGGCAGAGGAAAACGTGAAGTATTATGGAATAGCAACTGAGGAAGGTTATACAGAGCAGATTGATCAATTAAGGGCGAAATCCTCTGAGTATCCCTAGGAATGTGACTGCAGATGTGAGATCGGACACAGATCTAGGTCGAATCTCATTCTCAAGTAAGTAACGATCCAATGCATAAGCTTCTTTCCTTCCTTCTTCTGTAATGAATCCTCCGAGATCTACCAATTCTTTAGCTCGACGTCTGGTATTGTCTGCAAGTTTGTTGCTTCTCACCTTGAGCGTATGATCTGAGATAAGTGACATGATTGTAAAATATGTGTGATTGATCGAGAGAGAGAAATTACTACTCACATTCCACGCTTCAGAAAACGCCTTCCAACCCTCTCCAAAGGTGATAGGATAGTTGCTTGCAGCCTCGTTGTAGAGAATATTGTGGGATGAGTTTAATTTGAAATAGCTGAGCAAATTGATCTCATTGTCAAGCATATTCTCAATAGTCTCGTTCAAGACAAGTTCACTCTGGTCACTGAATTGTGGATCCTTTATCTGAAAATCATAAATCATCTGTAAGATATTTACAGTATCTTCTGGAGTTGTGTTATCTAGAATGTCATCAATGGTAGTCTTGAAAGACTCATCATTGATATCTGAAGGTAATTTGCTCACTGTAGAAAGCTCATAACCTGCAGAAACGAGAAGAGGTGCAAAGAGAAATGAAAGCCCAAATAAACGTGGACCACCTCTTACCCAATTCCTCACTGTACTGTTCATCTCTGAGATCATCCATCCTAAATCAACCTCATCAATTTCAAGAAGCTCCCTTTCTACCATGATTCCTCTCTTTGCTAATTCAAAGAAGTTGGAGGTAGCAGCAGTAATAGCTGAGAACTGTCTTGGTACCTGTAATGATATTCGTTCAGGATAGACTTGACGTATATCATGTTGATAGAGTGATGTCATTTGAAGAGTAAGTGCGAGAGATGCACACTGTGCGATATAATTTGCAATCTCACCAAATGATAGAAGAGGTCGGGTGTCCAAAGAACCTTCACGATCTAATCTTGGATGAAACTCATCATCAGTGTACACAAATGAATTTGTAAAATGAACTTAATAAACTGAACAATAGGAGCGTGATCTTCATTCCTCGATGAAGACCTTGGCTCGCTCCCATGAATCAATATACATTCTTTTGAACATTTTTGCGAGGTTTATATCTTGGGTGTACAAACCGACAAAGTTCTTCTCCTCAGTGATCTCGGAAGTTCGAGAATACGTAGCAAAAAGTATTCCTTCCTCATCTGAGATAAGAAGAACGTTCGAGAATGGATCTTCTGAGACCCTAACCTCGATTGGTTTTATTCTCTCAAGTGCTTCCTTCTCATAGGAATCATTAATACCAGTTGGAGGTGTGAGAATAGATATTCGGGCATTTGAAGCTTGAAGAGTGTTTAGTCCCTTGACTATATTCCCTAGATTCAGCTCTGCAAGAGTGTCAAGTGCTAAGAGAACTTCATGCTCCGTATTCTGGATAATCTCACCCAGTTGTGAGTTCATTTCCTTTCTTCCAGAGATAGTGTATGCAAGAGGATTGTAGTCTCTTGTAGATCTTTCGAGAAGTTGTTCTAAAGAATTTTTGGCTGTTTGTAGCAAATCTTTGTGGATCATCTCCATCTCATCAAGAACTTCAGAAGGAGGTTTGGCAATAAATATAGCTGGACTACCCTTCCCTTGTATCCTTCGAACATATCCCTTGTCCGAGAGTCGATCGAGAATCTGGTAGACTCGATTCGCAGGAACTGAACTAACCTTTGAAACATGGCTAGCAGTGGATTTTCCCTCATTTATGAGAGCCGAATAGACTTTTGATTCATATTCAGACCAACCAAGAGAAATTAGAGAAGTTACAGATTCATTTATTTCCACGTCTTTGAATACTTTTAAACATTAAAAAAGAATTCTCAATAAGTACCCTCATAGTAGTAAGTACTGATTAAGTAATTTGGAAAGGGATATAATTTCAAGAATCTCAATCAAATTATGAATCTACCTACTCCAATTGATCATAGTTCTTTGGTAAAAAATGCTCTTGACATTGGTGTAGGATTCGTTGACGCCAATTATATCTACAAGAATATCGAGACCTATACCTGTACAATAGATAAAATGAAGAATAGGAGGACAGTGGATTTCGGGAGTTCGATACGCATGATTTCTGGCTCAATTGAGAATTATATTGGAACTAACAATTACTCGGAAATAGGTCATGATGTTTCCTCTCTGGCTCTGAAGACAAGAAAAGGAGAGGATTTTCCCGAACCACAGATTGCAACTGCCAATGCACATACCTCATCTGTTGATATTAGTTCGGATAATATCATCGATCGAGATTATGGTGGGGAAATTAGTGAGTTCTGCAAGGACATCCAGAGAATAGGTTCAGAGTTCACTGATATTCGAATTCGATTTGAGTTTGATCATAATTTTATTGGGAAGACCTACCATTCTTCAGATCCTATTAATAATACACAGATATTCACTCTTGATATATTGAAGGTCTCCCTCTCAAAACTCACGTCAAAGGGTATGATAGAAACCTCACTTGCCTTTGGTGGAGTTACTGCAGACAGTCTTAGCATGGATAGAATCAGAAACAGGATGATCGAGTCAAGCAACTATCTTAAGGAGGTAGAGAAGGCCAAACCCATAAAACACGGGAGATATAACACAATTCTCTCAAATGACAGTGCTTGGACACTCATCCATGAAACAATTGGACACGGAATTGAAGGTGATGAAGTGGTAAATGGAAGCTCATTCCTCAAAGGCTTTAAGGGACAGATCATATCTAATTTGGAGCTCAATGTCCTCGATGACTCACAGATTCCGAGTGCGGGTTGGTCGGAATTTGATGATGAGGGAATGAAAACCAAGGGAATACTTATCATTGACAACGGAGAACTGAGTCAATTTCTTCATAGCAGGAGAACTGCAGCAATACTAGGAGAACTTCCAACAGGGAATGGTCGAATTTCAAATTACCTCTCAGTTCCGAAACCCCGCCAAACAAACCTCATGATAGAACCTAGTGAGTGGACTGAGGAGGAAATGTTTGAATTTATAGGGGAAGGGATCTATATCGGTCAAATTTCACATGCTCAAGTTACTTCAGATACTGGAGAATTCGTGATGATACCTGAGTATGCATATAAAATTCAAAATGGAGAATTGGGAGATCCCATAACCCCGCAGATGATCAGAGGGCATACTCTAGATACATTGCAGAATATAGAAGCTGTTGGGAACGACACAAAAACAAATCCGACAGAATGTATTAAGAATGGACTTGTAATACCCATTGGGATGATTTCCCCAAAACTTGCAGTCAGTAATTTGGAGGTTGCCTAATTGAGTCAGATAGATGACACACGAACAGTTATCTACGAGATTGATCGATTACTTGGGAGAAATACCACTATTACAGGGTGGAAGACTTACGTGCAGGACATCTCACGGATGAGAATTAGGAGGAAAAATATCAATCGAGATGACATGAGGGTGAAGCAGGATGAGATCTTTCAAGCAGGAGTTCATCTTGTTGTGGAGAGGGAGGGGCAGTGGATTGAAGAGTATATATTTGGAATTTCTTCTTTAAGAAATTTGAAGGATTTACTGGAGAATCCAATAACAAAGTATCCCATAGAAACGAAGATTGAAAGATTTCAAATCGATAGGAAACTCAAAACTACCATAAAAGGAGATGGGTATTTCCTTGACTCCACTAATATTGAAGACCTTCTAGACAGGATTTCAGTCAGTCAAGACTCAATGCGTGAAATAAGATTTTCTGACACAGTCTCAAGAAACCAAGAAGCTATTGCTATTTCAAACCACTATGGTGATGAGAATATTGCTGCTTCAATACGGTACACTGCAACTATTAGTGGTCTTGTCAGTACGCATAACACATATAGCTTGAAAGTGCTCATAGGAACTCGCAACCTACCAAGTTTTATTGAGAGTTACGAAATTTCAAAGGCTGAAATGGTTCAGCAATTAGTTTACATAAGAAATAGCATCCCAAAATTTCTAAAGGAGAAAAAATATCTCCTGATCTCACCAGAGGTGACTGGAGAAATCATTAGAGTCTTGTCTACATACTATAATCCATCTGACTTAGTTGGAATATTCCCTCCTGAATATCAGATATATGATAATCCGCAAAGACCAAGTGGATTCTTCTCTTCTATTATTGATGATGACGGGAACATCACTACCACCACAAATTTACAGGAGAACAAGAATCTGAATCTCTTCAAATTTAAGCCATTTGAGCAATTTATTCATTCATACAGGTTTAAGAAGAGGAGAAGCATAAGTAATGTGGTTCTCAGTGGTGGGATTGGATCTGGAGAGAGTTTTACAGAAAGGAGAGCTTCATTTGTTAAAGTTGCAAATGCAAATACGTCAATAATTGGATCAGGTAGTAATATACAAGCGATTATCAATGTGAACGAAGCGGATCTTTGGAAAAATGGAATCCTTTCAAACCCAGTGAATGGATTCACCATTATAGTCAACCTCTCGGATTTTTTCTCTAAAGGCACATATTCGAATGATCAGGTATTGACCTTTGCTCGCGAGAAATTGGGAGCATCATACACCGGTTGGATGTGGCTTCCAAGTGAAACATACAAACTCTACTAGAATGGGTGAGAATTCAGTTAGAAATGAGAACTTTAAGAGAATATATTTAAACCTCCTAAAGGGTTTCAGATCAAGAAAAAGCAGAAATGCAAATCAAGGAAATGTAGGGTCTGATATGAAGAAATACATGAAAATCTCACTAATAGCCGTACTCTGCGTATCGCTCATGATGACATCAGTTATCGCAAGTGAACAACAGAATACACTGCAAGTTACTACTCAAAGCTCAACCAAGCTCGAGAGGAAGATCGCGCCGAGTCAATTTGACACTGGGATCAATTACACAAGACCAATTTTAGATAAAGTCACATATCAGATCAATGACTCATCACCAGAGGTTGAACTCCTTGAATTGGTTCAAAGAAATGAGACATTGAACCGAGGTGCAATATTCCAGTCAATTGTCTACACAAATGTAACAGTTTACTATAAAGTTCTGAATGGCACTGCAAATACAAAAGTTTACTTCCATTCAAATGAGAAGACATTGGACTCTAACTTCGATGTAAATAACAACTCTGTTGCACAGTTAGAATACATAAATTCGGTGAATGTGACCAATTTTGTAATTCCATATTCAGGAATTAAATCAAATGGTTCGATGGCAAGTTACAAGATAAAATTCAATCTTACGCGATCGTACTTGAATTTCTTTGCAAGAGCAGAGTCTCTTCCAGAGAATTTGGATGGAGCACCTATGAATCTGCTATCAGTTGGACAGTACTTTGATACCTCATTCAATGAGGAATTTTACATCCAGAATGAGAATGTGACTATTACACTCACTGCTAATAACATTACGAGTAGCGATATCTATGGTATCAAGTACAAGACTAATGATGAAACCATCTATTCCAACCTGAACTTTACAACTACCACATTTGGAACGATGGCGAACGGTACAATTAACCTAGGGACTTTTGTACCAGGGACTACAATTGATATTGTCGCGATCGCATATTTGAACGACACGGTGAATGCAGAGGTAACAAGAGTCACAAACATACGCTCAAGCTCAGTTGAAGTTGGTGATGGAACTCCAACACTTGATCTGGAGATTGTGAAAGCAGATAATACAACGAGTGCTAAGCTGAGAAAGCTGAATGATATCATTTACACTCAATCAAGGGAAATCACTCTGAACTTTAATGCATCAGTCATCAAAGGAAAAGTCGTAAAGTACTCCGTAAATTATACCGATGGTGTCAGTTCAGTCTTCAAGGACAATATTACCTTTACTGAAGTAAATGGCACTCAGCACGTACAGGATAATTTCACAGCTACAGCAGATGGAGTATGGAATGTCACAGTCTTTGCCTTCACAGATAAAGACCTGTCTGTTAATCAGAGCTTCACTATTTACATCGATACACTTGTACCTACCCTCTCCTTCACAGCACCAGCGCAAGGAGCTACATTCAAGGAAGATACAATGACAGTGACCTTTGCGTTCAATTTTGATGATGAACTCTCTGGAGTTTACTATGCATCACTTGACATGGATAATGGTAATACATTTGAGGTAACTGGTATGAATAATTTCACTTACACGTATATCAAAGAAGGTACGTATTCTGTCTCTTTGACAGTTGTTGATAATGCAGGGAATTCAGCAATTACTTTCGTGTCAGTGAATGTCCAAAGAGCATCAGCTTCCAAAGTATTTGCACCATTTTCAACAGTTGCGTCACTCTTAGCACTTATTGCAATCCCTGTTATTGTAAAACGAAAGTAATTTCTAATAATTTCACGAAATTGTAAAGATGCTTAATAATTATCAATCTCGCAATTCGCGTAGGTTAGGTCTTCTAAATTCAGGTTGTATCAATTTATTTGTTATTTCTTTTTGATATTCTTGGTGCTTTTTTTTTCTTAATAGATTGTTTGTACCTACTCTTCCCCTTGGAGATTGATTTAGCAAGCTTACCTGAATCTTGGGAAATCTTTCCTTTCTTCATCGCGAGACCTAGCCTTCTGATTGCCTCCAGGGAGTGTAATAATTGATCTAACCAAGAGTAAAGATCACCTGCATATGCAAAAAGGTGATATTTCTTCCCAATATAAACGACTATCTGCTTGGGTGTAAGTCCCTCCATTCTCAGGTTAACAATAGTCTTTGATATCTTATACATGGCATGGGAACAGTAGGGATACTCCTTACAGGCACAAGTGAAAAATGTACTTGTCCACACCTTCACTTTCTGAGCTAAGGATTTAGACCATACCCCTTTGTCAGTGGTTCCGAAAATTACCTCAAGGATTCCGTCACTGAGGAAGCGGGTACTCATCTTTGCTTTGGTGAGTTGTTCAATCTCTGCATGAGCAGATTGTGAGAGATGTATACTTTTGAATGGAGTAAGTTCAACTGCTACATCAAGTACAGATTTCTTCAAAGTCTCTGTTGCAATTCTGTACCCAATTAGTGGGGAGAGAAAACTCTCACTACTTGCTCTTCCAAGAGCAGTAATATGATACTTTCCAGATTTGTGGATTACCATCTTGAGTTTCTGAAGTGTTGAAATAATATCTTCAAGCTGTCCAGTACTGTAGTATAAACTCTCATAGTATTCTTCGAGTGATCCTTTGGTTTGGGGAGAGCTCGCGGAGATCAATGCCATTATTTGATCTGCTTCAGTATCAAAATCAATTTCAAGTTCAATATCTTCTACAGGCTCAGTAAGTAATTTGAATCCAATCTGCTCTTCAGAGAAGTCCATGGCTGTGTAAATTTTACTCCCAGGAGTTACGAAGAGATATGTTCTACCCAGATCATGAAATCCGAATCTCCCCGCCCTACCGATCATCTGATGAAATTCAGATGTTTTCAACCATCGAGCGCCCATTGCGGGAGTTTCGAAAATCACCTGTGAGACTGGAAAATCGACACCTGCACCTAAAGCCGCAGTAGTTGTGACGACATCATATTTCCCTTTCTCAAATCCTTTCTCAACTTTCTTCCTGTCTGTAAAGGTCATTCCAGCATGGTAGTAAGTAGATTTGAGATGCTCTGATCTGAGAATTGCTGCTAATTGTTGAGCTCTTTTCCTTGAATTTGTGAAGACCAATGACTTTCCGTAGTAGCCAGTGCTAGATTTCCTTTTACCATCATCCTTGATTAATTTTGCAATTCGACGTTCCTTCTCTTCAAGTTTTTCCGTAATAACGAGATGACGTTCAAGTGGGATGGGGCGTGAATTGTATTCGACAAGTGAAAGCTTGAGTTCTTTTGCTAACTCTTTGGAATTTCCAATTGTCGCAGATAGGCATATGATCTGGCAGTTCGGGAAAAGGAATCTTATACGAGCCAACATCCCATCAAGTTGTTGCCCCCTCTCCTCGTCACCAAGTAATTGAACCTCATCTATAACAAGAACACCAATATCCCCTGCTTTTGAGATCTGTCCACTTCTGATGATCCAATCAAATGCTTCATACGTTCCCACTATAATATCAGAAGAACGAAAGTTGGAGTCAACTATTGCCTTGTCCTCACCTTCCACCTCGATTTTTGACATCCCGACACGGACACCTACTCGGTACCCAAATGGAGTATACCGTTTTCTAAAAAGTTCATATTTCTGATTCGTCAATGCTACTAGTGGAGTGAGAAATACAAATTTTGATTTTCTATATCTTAAATTATGAATACCAGCAAGTTCTCCCACAAAGGTCTTTCCTGACGAGGTTCCTGCTATCACAAGAAGATCCTTGTAATTGAGAAGTCCCTTGTTGATAGCAAGTTGTTGAACAGGTAGCAAGGTCTTTACCCCTTCGTCATACCAAGCTTTCATGAGTTTACTACTGATCTTGTGTTCTTTTTGAAGGAAATCTTTCAGAGAAATTGCTTGAAAACTCTTGTCTGCTTCTATAACATCATACAAGGTATTTATAGTACTTTCATCCCG
>Ga0114931_10007523_pt1 | contig 13310 bp, 8 predicted proteins | sample 2SBtaG_FD_89579 | JGI IMG/M metagenome (GOLD analysis project Ga0114931, IMG submission 89579) | Deep subsurface microbial communities from Kolumbo volcano to uncover new lineages of life (NeLLi) - 2SBTROV14_V59a metaG | ecosystem: Environmental > Aquatic > Marine > Volcanic | place: Kolumbo... | reverse complement strand
CTGGGCGTCGGGGCCAAATGCCTGTGGGATATCCTCCAGACGCCCGATCTGCTCATCTCTCACGTGGTGACGCACTGATGGGCCGCGGGACGCTTCCTACCCGCCTCCGGCGAGCGCCGCACGAGCATACGACCGCTCCGGGCCGCGGCGCCACCGCCGCATCGGTCGCGACCGCAACGCTCCGGACCGCGACGCTCCGGACCGCAACGCTCCGGACCGCGGCGCTCGCGGTCGCGGTGCTCCTGCCCGCCGGACGGGCGGCTTGCCAGGGCCAGGGGTTCTCCTCCGTGACTCCTTCCTTGGTGGTGGCCGGGTCGTTCTACTCGGGCGCCGTAGTCCGGGTGCATGGAATCGTGCACCCGAGCTCCGATGTTCTCGTCCTCCTGCGCGGTTCGAGCGAACCCGAGGTGTTCAACCGCAGGGCGCGGGTGTGGTTCATCTGGGGGGGAGTGGGGCACGTCACGTTCGAGGATGCCCCCAGCAGCTATCTCCTCCTGACGTCCAGGACCCTCCAGGCCATGGCCGATCCGGCGACACGGAAACGCTTCCAACTCGGGCTCACGACGCTGCGGGAGAGGATCCGGCTGACCCCCTCCCGCCCCGACGCCGGCGTGCTGATCCGGGACTTTGTCCGTCTCAAGGAGCGCGAAGGGCTGTACCGGGTGGAGCAGGGCGAGGTGACGCTCAGCGACATCCAGCAGGGCCGCCGGGAGTTCACCGCCGACGTGCGCCTTCCCACCACCGTGCCCCCCGGATCCTTGGAGCTGGAAGTCATTGAGCTGAGGGACGGCAAGGTCGTCAACCGGGACGTCCACACGGTCGAGCTGAGGCGGGTGGGCATGCCCGCGTTCCTCCACCGGTTCTCTCTCCAGCACCCGGGGCGCTTCGGAGTGATCACCGTGCTGGCCATGCTCGTCACGGGGCTGTTCATCGGGCTCGGCGGCCAGAAGAAGAGGGAGGGCGAGGCTGCGCTGTTTTCTGTGATCATGAGAGCCACGGTGCTGCGGGTGATGCGGGGACTCCGGATCCATGTCGGCCAGCCCGGCGAGCGCCAGGTCGCGCTGATGCGTGCGAAGTTCCGGGAGTTCCAGACGTTGCTGAGCCTGAACAACGAGGTCCTGGAGCTCCTGGCGGATATCGAGGAAGAGTCTTCGTGGACCACCTTTCGTGACGCCCGGGTGCGCATGGCGATCCGCGCTCTGCTGGACGGTACCATGGACATGGTGCGAACCCTCAACCGGCTCGCGGACAACCGGTACTTCGATCTGGAGCGGGTCGTCTCCAGCATCCGGAAGGAAGTGGCCACATGCCTGGAGAACCTGCCGGCGGAGGAGACGCGCCTGACCATCGACCTCCGCGACGTGAGGACCACGGACGAACAGCAGGTCGGAGGCAAGGTCCTCAACCTGGCGCGGGTCGAGTGCGATCTGGGCGTCCAGATCCCGGACTCCTTCGTCGTGACCAGCGAGGCGTACCGGGAGTTCCTGGAGGCGACGAGCCTGGCCGACCGCCTCCGCGTGATCCTGGCTCCGGCCCGCCTGGACAACCTGGAGGACCTGGACTCCCGGAGCCGGCAGGCGCGGGCGTGCGTGGAGGAGACACCGATTCCTCCCTCGGTGGAGCGGGCGATGTACGCGGCGGCCAGGGCGCTCTCGCTGGATCCCGGCGACGGACTGGCCGTGCGCAGCAGCGCCGTGGGAGAGGACAGCACGCTCTCCTTCGCGGGCCAGTTCGAGAGCGTCCTGAACGTCTCACCGGAGGAGCTTCCCGCCGCCTGGAAGTTCGTCATCAGCAGCCGCTACCTTCCCCGGGCCATCTTCTACCGGAGAGCCGCCGGGATCGCGGAGGTGGACGTTCCCATGCCGGTGCTGGTGCAGCGCATGATCCAGCCCCTGGCTTCGGGGGTGCTCTATACGCGGCGCCCGGATCGCCCCAAGGATCCGGTCGTGGTGGTCTCCGCCGCGTGGGGGGTGGGCCGCGATGTCTGCGCCGGATCGGCCGAAGCGGACCAGTGGATCGTCTCCCGCACCCGGCCGTTCAGGGTTCTGGAGCGTCACGTTACCCGGAAGAGCGCCCACCTGATCGCGGATCCGCGAGGTGGGATCGAGGCCGAGGAGCTACCCGAAGAGGAGCGGGCGGAGCCATCGCTGACCGACGAACAGCTCTTCGCGCTCACGGACACGGCGTTGAAGATCGACGAGTACTTCAACGGTCCCCAGGACCTGGAATGGGCACTCGACACCGATGGTGAGGTGGTCATCCTCCAGACCCGCCCGCTGCGGACCGAACAGGTGAAGCTCTCCGGGGAGCGTGCTCCCGACGATGCCGTCGTCCTCTTCGAGGGGGGCCAACCGGTGTGGGTCGGGAGAGCGGTGGGGCCCGTCTGGACGGCAGCGTCTCCCGACGAGCTCGATCAGGTGCCGCAGGGGTCGGTCCTGGTGCTTTCCCAGCCTTCGTCCGACGGCGTCCGCGTGTTACCGCGGGTGTGCGGTGTGGTCGTGGAACATGGGAGCGTGACCAGCCACATGGCCTCGGTCCTCCGCGAGTTCAGGGTCCCCAGCCTGTTCGGTGTCGCGGGTGTCGTGGGCCGGCTCGAGACCGGCCGCCTCGTGAGTGTGGACGTCTCGGAGCGGAAGATCTTCGACGGCGCCGTATGGCCGAAGCTGCGGGGAAAGGCGGCCTTCTCGCTGAGCGCCGGGCGGGCGAGCGGCTTGCCGGAGGCCCTGGCCGAGCGCCTCACCACGCTCTCGGGCGGGATGCTGATGGCCACTTGGACATGCCGCTCCCTCCACGACGTCGTACGCTTCTCGCACGAGATGGCGATCCAGTCGATGTTCGACATCGGTGACGACCTCTCCCGCGCGAGGCGCGGTGGAGTCATGACGCTGGAGTCCGACCAACCCTTCCCCGTGCACCTGATCGATCTCGGAGGGGGACTCGTGCCGGGGGTGCAGGGGGCCCGGAAGGTGACGGTCGACCAGGTGGCCAGCGCCCCCTTCCATGCGTTGTGGAAGGGGATGTCCGACGAGCGGTTCGACGTGGAGCGGCTGGTGCAGATGGAGGCGGGACACGGCGCCCTCGGCTCCGTCATTCGCACCACCGCCTTCGGCGGGACGGGGGGTCGCGCCCTGGGGGCTCCGAGTTACGTGTGCCTCACCTCTTCATACATGAATCTGAACTCCCGTCAGGCGTATCACTTCGCCATCGTCGACGCGTACGTCAGTGAGCAGCTCGACTCCAACCATCTCGGCTTCCGGCTCAAGGGCGGCGGCGCCGCGCAGTGGCAGCGCGTCCTCCGGGTCCGGTTCATGGCCGATGTGCTCAGGATGCATCACTTCACCGTATCGGAGCGCGGCGACCTGCTCAACGCCTGGCAGCGCGGCCTGGACGTTTCGGCCAGCAAGGAGACGTTGGTCATGATCGGCCGGCTACTACGCTTCTGCAGAAGGCTCGACATGTGGATGACCGACCCCGAGAGCGTTCCCCGTCTGGTCGAGGCGTTCTCACGGCTGGAGGATACCGCGGAGCCTCAGCGCTCGCTGCCATGACGCTCCGAGTGGATTCCGCAACGTAGGCACGGGCGCGGCGCCAAACCCCTCCCCTTGCGCCACCCCACCTCGTGGCGTTATGCATTATGAATGAACGTTCATTCACTACCTCTTCGCCTGTGGTGCTCGCTGCTCCGCGCGTCACGCCCGCCGCTCCGCCCGCATCGCGCGGACTCCGGCATCGCCCGCCCGGCGATCCACACTGCCTCGACCCGGTGAGCCACCCCCGCACCGCCGTCGAGACCCACGGCAAGCAGGAGCGGATCCTGCGCGCCGCGGTGCGCGTCTTCGCGGAGCACGGCTACCACGGCAGCAGCATGGCCGAGGTCGCCCGGGCGGCGGACGTGGCCACGGGCACGATCTACCTCTACTTCAAGCGCAAGGAGGATCTGCTCGTCACGCTCTTCCAGCGTCACCTCGGTGGCTACATCGAGCGCTCCCGCCCCGCCCTGGCCGAAGCGGAACCCGGCGTGGCCCGGCTGCGTTTGCTGGTGGAGCTGCACCTGGCGCTATTCGCCGGAGACAGGGCCCTGGCCCGCGTGGTCCAGATCCATGCGCGCGAGCCCGACCCCCTGCTGGCGGACGGCATTCGCCCCACCGTGGCGAGCTACTTCGACCTCATCACGGACGTGATCCGATCCGGCATCGCGTCGGGCGCATTCTCGCCGGAGTTGGACGCCCGCCTGGCACGCCAGGTGTTCTTCGGCGCGCTCGACGAGGTCGTGACCGGATGGGTCCGTTCGACCCGTTCGTACCCTCTCATGTCGGTGCTCGACCCGCTCGCGGCCATGCTCGCGCGCGCGTTCGGCGCCACGATTCCCGGAGGACTGTCGTGAACGATTCACCCGCACCGGAGCGCGTCTCCCGCGCGGCGGTTCTGGGCGCCGGCGTCATGGGCGCGGCGATCGCGGCCCACCTGGCCAACGTGGGCGTTCCCACGCTCCTGCTCGACCTGCCGTCCGAGGAGGGCGACGACCGCAACGCGCTGGCGCGCGCCGGCCTGAAGCGCGCGTTGAAGAGCAAGCCGCCTTCATTCTCTTCCAGGCACGCACCCGAGCTGATCGAGGTGGGGAACCTGGAAGACGACCTCGAGAGCCTGGCCGACTGCGACTGGATCGTCGAGGCCGTGGTCGAGAACCTCGACATCAAGCGCACGCTCTACGAGAAGGTGGCGCCGCACGTGGGGCCGCGGGCGGTGCTCACGTCGAACACGTCGGGGCTGTCGGCGGCGGCGCTGTCCGAGGCGCTCCCCGCCGAGCTGCGCCCCCGCTTCATGGTCACGCACTTCTTCAACCCGCCGCGCTACCTCAAGCTCCTGGAGCTGGTGCGCGGACCGGAGACCGCTGACGACGTGGTGCGCCTCTTCGAGGACTTCGGGGAACGCGTCCTGGGCAAGGGCATCGTCCACGCCAAGGACACCCCGAACTTCATCGCCAACCGCATCGGCACGTTCGGCGTCTTCCACGTGCTGCAGGTCATGCTCGAGCGCGGCTACACGGTGGCCGAGATCGACAAGCTCACCGGCCGGGCCATCGGGCGCCCCAAGAGCGCGACGTTCCGCACGGTGGACCTCGTGGGGCTCGACACCCTGGCGCACGTGGCGCGCAACCTGTTCGAGCGCCTCGAGCACGACCCGTATCGCGCGCTCTTCCAGCCCCCCGACTTCGTCGTGCGGATGATCGAGAAGGGGCTGCTGGGCGAGAAGTCGGGGGCGGGCTTCTACCGGAAAGTCCGGCGCGAGGACGGCGGGCGGGAGATCCTGATGATCGACCCCGAGACCCTCGAGTACGTGCCGCAGGGCAAGGTCTTGTTTCCCTCGCTCGACATGGCCCGCGGCATCGACGACGTCGGCGAGCGCGTCCGCACCCTGATCCAGGCCCGCGACCGCGGGGGCGAGTTCCTCTGGGAGACGCTCTCGGCCACGCTCCGCTACGCCGCCTGGTGCATCCCCGAGATCAGCGACGACATCGTCAACGTGGATCGCGCGATGCGGTGGGGATTCGGGTGGGAGCTGGGCCCGTTCGAGCTGTGGGACGCGATCGGCTTCCGCGCCGCGTGCGAGCGGATGCTCGAGGAGGGCCACTCGCTGCCGGATCTGGCGCGCGAGGTGTATGACTCCGGCGCCGACGGCTTCTACCGCCGCGAAGGCGGCGCCACCGCGTACTACGGCCGCGACGGCGACTTCCACCCCGTGCCCACGAAGGCCGAGTTCCTCGTGCTCGTGGATCTCAAGGACGCCGGCAGGGTCGTCTTCGAGACGCCCGACGCTTCGTTGATCGATCTGGGCGACGGCGTGGTGTGCCTCGAGTTCCACACCAAGATGAACACGGTCGGCCCGGGCATCGTCGACATGATGGAGCGCGCGCTCGACGAGGTGGAAGCCCGCTGGCGGGGACTGGTGATCGGCAACGACGCCGCTCAGTTCTCCGCGGGCGCCAACCTCCTTCTGATCCTCAACGAGATCGACGACGACAACTTCGACGAGGTCGAGTGGATGGTCGAGCGCTTCCAGCGCGTCAACCAGCGCATGCGCCTGTCCAACCGTCCCGTGGTGGTCGCGCCCCACGGGCTCACGCTGGGGGGCGGCTGCGAGATCGTGCTCGGCGGCGACGCGGCGTGCGCGGCGCTCGAGACGTACATGGGCCTGGTCGAGGTCGGCGCGGGCGTGATCCCGGCCGGCGGCGGCTGCAAGGAGCTGGTGCGGCGCGCCGACGAGGCCGCACCCGACGCGCCCGACACCGATCTGTTTCCCTACATCCGGCGGATCTTCGAGATGGTCGGCACGGACAAGGTCTCCGGCAGCGGCCACGAGGCTCGCGAGATGGGATTCCTGCGCCCGACCGACCGCGTGACGATCAACCAGGACCGGCTGCTCCACGACGCGAAGATGCTTGTGCTCGCGCTGGACCAGGCTGGCTACGGGTCCCCACGCACCCGCACCGATATCCGCGTCGTCGGAGAGCCCGGGCTCGCGGCGCTGCGCATCGGACTCGATCAGATGGAGCGCGCCGGATACATCAGCGCCTACGACAAGGTGGTGGGCGACGCGCTCGCATGGGTGCTGTGCGGCGGCGAGGTCAGCGCCTCGTCGCGCGTCTCCGAGGACTACCTGCTGGAGCTCGAGCGCGAGGCGTTCATGCGCCTGTGCGGCGAGGTGCAGACGCAGGAGCGCATGGAGCACCTCCTGAAGACCGGCAAGCCCCTGAGGAACTAACCGATGAACAACTCCAACGATCCGGTCATCGTCAGCGCGGTCCGCACGGCCGTGGGCAAGGCCTTCAAGGGCACGCTGCGCGAGACCCGTCCCGACGACCTCGCGGCCGCCTGCCTGCGCGCCGCCCTGGAGCGCGCCGGAGGCTTCGACGCCGCCCGGCTCGACGACGTCATCCTCGGTTGCGCGATGCCGGAGGGCCCGCAGGGCCTCAACGTGGCGCGGATGGCGCAGTTCCTGGCGGGCATTCCGAACCACGTACCTGCGATGACGCTCAACCGCTTCTGCTCGAGCGGCCTGCAGTCGATCTCGATGGCGGCCGACCGCATCGCCACCGGCCAGGCCACGGCGATCCTGGCGGGCGGCACCGAGTCGATGAGCATGGTGCCGATGAGCGGCGAGCGCTTTCTGCCGAACCCCGCGCTCGTGCGCACGATGCCCGAGGCGTACATCTCCATGGGCCTGACCGCCGAGGAGGTGGCGGCGCGCTTCGAGGTATCGCGCGAGGAGCAGGACGCCTTCGCGCTGGAGAGCCACCGCAGGGCCGTCGCCGCGCTGGACTCCGGTGCGTTCGCCGAAGAGATCGTGCCGGTGGAGGTGACGTTCAAGCAGCCCGGCCCCCGCGGTGAGCCCGTGGTCCGGACCACGACCTTCGAGGTCGACGAGGGCCCGCGCCGCGACACCTCGCCCGAGGCGCTGGCCAAGCTCCGGCCCGCGTTCAGGGTCGGCGGCACGGTCACGGCGGGAAACTACTCGCAGACCAGCGACGGCGCCGCCGCCGCGCTCGTCATGAGCCGCGCCCGCGCGGAGGAGGCCGGCCTCGAGATCCTCGGCGTGCTGCGCGGCTATCAGGTGGCCGGCGTAGCCCCGGAGATCATGGGCGTCGGCCCGGTCGAGGCGATTCCCAAGCTCCTGAAGCACGTGGGTGTGGCGCAGGGTGACGTCGATCTCTTCGAGATCAACGAGGCCTTCGCCTCGCAGGCCGTGCACGTCGTGCGCACGCTCGGCATCGCGCCCGAGAAGGTCAACGTGCACGGCGGCGCGATCGCGCTGGGCCATCCGCTCGGCGCGACCGGCGCGAAGCTCACGGCCACGCTGCTGCACGAGATGCGGCGGCGCGGCGCCCGCTACGGCGTGGTCTCGATGTGCATCGGAGGCGGCATGGGCGCCGCCGCCCTCTTCGAACGCCCCTGACGGAGGAGACTTCCATGACCGCGAGCCACGACGACGCCATCTTCAGTGGCGCGTTCCTCCTGAGCCCCACCGAGCCCGATGAGGTCTTCATCCCGGAGGAGTTCGACGAGGAATCCCGCCTCATGGCCGAGGGCGTGCAGGCGTTCGTCACCGAGCAGGTGATGCCGAAGTGGGAGGCGATCGACGCGCAGGAAGAAGGCGTGCTCGAGGGCCTGGTGCACCGGACCGGTGAGCTGGGCGTGTTCGCGCTCGACGTGCCGGAGTCGCTCGGAGGGCTCGGCGTGGCCAAGCCCACCGCAATCCTCGTCGCCGAGAAGATCGGGCTCGGGGGATCGTACACGCCGGCGATCGCCGTGCAGACCGGCATCGGCGGCCTGCCGATCGTCTACTTCGGCACGGACGAGCAGCGGGACAAGTGGGTCGAGGGCATCATGACCGGAAAGATCATCACCGCGTACGGCCTGACCGAGGCCGGCAGCGGCTCCGACGCGCTGGGCGCGCGCTCGACCGCAGTCTTCGACGAGGAACGCGGCGTCTACCTGCTCAACGGCTCGAAACAGTTCATCACGAACGCGGGCTTCGCCGACCTCTTCACCGTCTTCGCCAAGGTCGACGGCGAGCACTTCACGGCCTTCATCGTCGAGCGCGGCGCGGCCGGCTTTACCGTGGGACCCGAGGAGAAGAAGCTGGGGCTCAAGGGCTCCTCTACGTGCCCGCTCTCGTTCGACGACACGCCGGTGCCGCCCGAAAACGTCCTCGGTGAGATCGGCAAGGGCCACAGGATCGCGTTCAACGTGCTCAACATCGGCCGGCTCAAGCTGAGCCCGGCGGTGCTGGGCGGCGCGAAGATCTCGCTGCAGACCGGCACGAAGTACGCCATCGAGCGCAAACAGTTCGGCCGGGCGCTGGTGGAGTTTCCCCTGATCCAGCAGAAGCTGGCGGCGGCGTGCTCGCGCATCTACTGCCAGGAGTCGATCGTGTACCGCACGGCGCGCGACATCGACCGGCACGTCGAGGCCGTGGGGGGCGACGACGAGTGCGGCGCGATCGTGGCCGCGCTCAGGGAGTTCAGCGTCGAATGCTCGATGAACAAGGTCTACAGCAGCGAGGCCAGCGACTACGTGGTCGACGAGATGCTGCAGGTCCACGGCGGCTACGGCTACATCGCGGAGTACCCGGCCGAACGCCAGTACCGCGACTCGCGCATCAACCGCATCTGGGAGGGCACGTCGGAGATCAACCGCATGCTGATCACGAGCACGTTGCTCAAGCGCGCCATGAAAGGCGCGCTGCCGCTGATGCCGGCGATCAAGCAGGTGACCGACGCGCTGATGAGCCGCAGCGCGCGGGGTGAGCCGCCGGCCGGTCCGTTCGGCGCCGAGCTGGCCGTGGTCGAGCAGGCCCGCAAGCAGACGCTGTTCGCGGCCGGTGTGGCCGCGCAGAAGTTCATGCAGGACCTCGAGCAGGAGCAGGAGGTCCTGGCGTGGCTCGCCGACATGATCATCCAGACCTACACGATGGAGAGCGCGGTCCTGCGCGCCTGGAAGGCGGCGGCTCTCGTGGACGACGAGGGCGCCGCGGCCCGGCGCGCCGCGGCCAGGCTGGCGATCGAAACCGGGATGCCCATAGTCAAACACTCCACCCGCCAGGTGCTCGCGGCAAGCGCCGAGGGAGAGGAGCTGCGCGGCATGCTCTCGATGCACCGCAAGCTCACGCGCCGCGAGCCCTTCGACGTGCGCGCCGAAGGACGTCTCCTGGCCCGCGCGGTGATCGCGGCGGAGGGGTATCCGTTCGAGGTGGTGTAGGGGAAGGCTGCGGAACGCGTGGACCCGAGCCGCGGGGTAGAGAGGGGCGGTGCGTTCGTTGACGGGTTCCGAAACGAGTTGTAGACGCACCGCGGGTCGCCCCCATCCCGCTGACTCCGAAGAAAGGCAGCCGGCAAGAAGTGTCACGACCACGTAAGCCGCGGACCTCACCACGCGCCACGTTCCCACGGGGTCACGCAAGACTCACGGCACCACGCGGAGGCTGGCGACCCGGGAGCGCCTCACTTCGGCGGCCGTGAAGCGCTTCGCGAGAAGCGCCCCCCCGGCAGTCGCGCACCTTCGCGCGCCCGCGGGCCGTGTCTCCGGCAGACCCCTCCTCCACCCGCACCTCCGCACACCCGGAGGCCGTCTCTCCCGCGACAGGCACGCTCACGCCGAGAGCCGTTCGGATCTGAGGCGGCAGGCAGAGCAGAATTCCACCCGGGCCACAGTGTCCGTCGCGGCCAGCCCCGTCAGCAGCAGGGCCGCCGCCACGGTGATCAGGACGCGAATCGTTCTTCTCCTTCGAGGGTTCAGGCGCTGAAGCGATTACCGGGGGAGAACTCACACCGACCGATTTCGCCGATCACATACTCGCCGTGTCCGACGCCGCACCCGGTTCGGGCTGGCTGGCCACCCGCAGGTTCGACTTCTTCCTGGGAGGGCTTCTCCCCGGGGGGTTCGCGTACCGGATCACCCAGGACGAGTCGGGAGAACCCACCATCGCAATCGAGAAACTGCGGTTGTCACGCCACGCCATCAGGCCGGCGCGTGAGCGCGGCCCGAAACACCGGCTGCGCACAGTCGGAGAGCTGGCGCAGCGTCCGGGCCACACGGTCCGGGCGGCGGTTCTCGGTCATCGTGTGTTCGGTCAGCCGTAGGGAGATCCGCTCCAGCGTGCGCCCGGGTATCGAGGACGGCACCGAGGCGCTCACGCCGAGGCGCTTCAACATGCCCGGCGGGTCGGATCTCCGCAGCCCCCGCACGGTTTCCCGCAGGCGCACCGCTACCTTCATGGCCGTCCACAGCTCGGGGTTGCCCATGAGAGCCACGGCCAGGATGTCTTCGTCCTCGCAGAGGAACTGATCCTGGCGAAGCACGCCGAGACGTAGTCTCCTGAGCACGGACACCGCGGGTCGCGGGCGTCCACCTCACCACTGAGGATGTCGAGGAAGGTGGTCTTGCCGGAGCCGTTGGCGCCTACCAGTCCGTAACGCTCTCCGGCGTTGAGCTGAAGCGAGACCCGAGAGAAGAGCGTCCGCTTGCCGTAGGACTTTTCGAGGTTGGACATGGAGATCATGGAGGGAGCATGCAAGGGCAGACGACGACGAGCCCACGCCCGCGGGCCGGAACTCGGCTCCCGGCGGTGTGTTGTAGAGGAGAAGAGGTCCAACGCCTCGAAAGCCAGGCAACTTACGCGCGAGTTGTCTCCACCCCCAGGGATGATTGAGGAGGGATGCGTGGTGATGGTGCCCGTCATTCGGACCTCCACCGGAGCGTGCTGCCTGGTTTCGCTCATCGCGGTTTCTCTCGTGATCGCGTGCGGCGACGGCGGTGGCCCGTCCGTACCCCAAGACCTGCCCCCGGACCTTTCCCTCTCCGGTGATTCTGTGGCGACGGCGGGCTCACCGTACGTCCTGCGCTACCGGGCCACCGACGACTCCGGTCTCCGGTTCATCGTGATCGACTGGGACGAAGGCGGCGCACGGGACACGATCATCACCTCCAACGCCCGGTCGGCCGAAGGGACGCGGTCTCACGTCTACACCGACGCCGCGACGCGGCGGATCGGAGGCGAAGTGAGCGACAACGCGGGGCAGTCGGCGGCGGACACCCTTCCGGTGCGGATCCGCTCGGACGCGGACTCGGGGAAAGTGGCGCTGACCCTGGATGCGAGTACGACCTTCCAGACCATGGACGGGTGGGGGATGAGCCTCCCGGCGCCGGTTTCGATGGTCTTCGGCGTCAACCCTCTGGCCAGCTTTCCCTTCCAGACCGGCGAGGACGATCCGCTCTACCGGTTGCTGTTCGACGAGCAAGCCGGGCTTGGACTGAACCTCATTACTCTGTACCAGTGGTGGGACTTCGACGGTTCCTGGAGCGGAGCGGTCCGACCAACGTACGAAGAGACCAACGACGACGACGATCCCAACCACATCAACTGGGCCGGCTTCGAGCTCTCTTCGCGGTGGCCCAACTTCGGCGTAGCCCGAAGAGCCCAGCAGCTCGGCGCGCGGCTCAAGCTCACGGTCGGTGGCGTTCCCGGATGGATGGCCACCTCGGACGAGGCGGTAAATCCGGCGATGGGAGACGAATTCGCCGAATACCTCTCTGCGTTCATTCTCTTCGCACGCGATTCGCTCGGCCTCGACATCGCTTACCTGTCCATCATGAACGAGCCCAACAACAAAGGGCGGCTCTCGGCTACGGCGCACGCGACACTCCTGAACCGGGTGGCGGCGATGTTGGACGGCAAGGGGCTCTCGACCAAGCTCGTGGCGCCTGAGGCGGTCAGCATCAACGGAGCCGTGGCGTATACCCAGCGGTTTCTCGGAGATGCCACGACTCTCGCCCGGCTCGGTGCGATCTCCACCCATCCCTACGGCGGTGATACTCCCGAGAACTGGAGCAGTCTGTTCACGCTGGCCGACGGCGCCGGTCTTGGGGTGTGGCAAACCGAGTTCTCGACCGCACCGAGTGGCACGGGCGGAACCAGCTATACCATCGAGGACGCTCTGCGACTCGCGCAGGACATCCGGCGCCACCTCGTGCAGGGTAACGTATCCGCATGGTTCAACTTCCTCGGTGTCGGGTGTGACTGCGGCACGGATGGCGGCGCCGGGGGAGCCCTCATCGTCTTCCGTCCGAGCGGGGGGTCGAGCTTCGAGTACCTGCTTCCGCCACGCTACTACGCCTTCGGGCAGTTTTCGCGGTACGTGCGACCCGGCGCACGGCGCATCGGAGTCACGCCGGACGAGGAGGCGGTCCAACCGGTGGCGTTTCGAACGACGTCCGGGAACATCGTCCTGATTCTCATCAACCCCAGATCGGAAGGCGCGGAAGTGTCGGTGGCCGGATGGGGCGGTGCCTCCGAGGTGTCGGTGACCCGTACCTCGGCCACCGAACAGGGAGCGGACCTGGGATCCTTCGCCGTGGAAGGTGGAAGCGTGATGCTCTCCGTTCCCCCGAAGAGCGTCACCACGGTCATCGGCAACAACCTCTGATGAGGGTCACCCGGTGGGTGCGTTCGAGATGTCTTGTTGCGCGCGGGTCAGGTGGATCGCGTTCCCGAGGACTGTATCGGGCTCACGGCCGTCACGAAGCTACGGGGTCGCCTGGGGGCTTCAAGCGTGCGCGTCGCTCGATCGGTCGGATGGAAATGGGCTCTGTTGACCGTGAACTGACGATCTCCGGACGCGCGCCCCCATGAGCATCCACACGGCTCAACCCAGCATCCCTGCTCCTCCCCACGCCATCACTCCGCCCTTCGGGCCACCCCGCAGGCTCCGCCAGGCTCCTCGCCTCCCGGCGGGCCCCGTTCTCCCGTGCATT
>Ga0114931_10007522_pt1 | contig 13311 bp, 11 predicted proteins | sample 2SBtaG_FD_89579 | JGI IMG/M metagenome (GOLD analysis project Ga0114931, IMG submission 89579) | Deep subsurface microbial communities from Kolumbo volcano to uncover new lineages of life (NeLLi) - 2SBTROV14_V59a metaG | ecosystem: Environmental > Aquatic > Marine > Volcanic | place: Kolumbo... | reverse complement strand
TCGTCTCGGCTGCCGATTTCGCACTCGACGGAGGCTTCGATGCGTGAGTCGGTCGTGATGCACAGCCAGCACAGTCTCGGGATCGGGCACCTCCAGCGCTCATTTGCGATTGCCGAGGCACTGGCCCGGTCCTTCGATGTGGTCCTGCTGAACGGGGGGCCGATCCCCCGCGGTCTGTCGGTGCCGCGGGCCGTGCGGCGCATCGATCTCCCTCCGATCGTGATGGCGTCCGACCATGCGCTGCGGTCCGCGGATCCGGCGAACTCGCTCCCGGTCGCGATGGCCGAACGCCGGAACCGGATTGCCGCGGTCGTTTCGGAATGTCGCCCCGCTGCAGTGATGGTGGATCTCTTTCCGTTCGGACGGAAGAAGTTCCGCGAGGAACTCGTCGCCTTTCTCCAATCGGGGCGCGCAGCCGGCGCCCGGACGGTCGCGAGCGTGCGCGAGATCCTGGTGCGCAGCCGGCGGGACCAGGTGGCATTCGACCGACGCGCGCTCGAGGCGGCGAATCGATGGATCGACCTCGTGCTGGTCCACGGCCGCTCGGACTGGACGCCGTTCGTCGATTCGTTCCCGCATGCGGCGCGGCTGCGCCCCGATGTCTCCTACACCGGGTACGTCTCGCGACCGCACGTCGCGGCCGCGCCGCCGACTCGGACCCTCCGCAGGGAGGTCGTCGTCTCGCTGGGTGGCGGGCTCCATGGCGCGGCACTCCGGTCGATCGCCCTCGAGGCGCAGCCGATCCTGTGGAACCGGTGCCGGCTCGCGACGCTTCTGGTCGCGGGACCCCTGGTGGCCGACGCGGACTGGCGGCGGCTCGTCGCGACGTCGGACCGTCGACCCGGTCTCCGCCTGCTTCGCTCGGTGCCGGATCTGCGGGTGGTTCTCGAGCGGGCCGCCGTCTCGGTGAGCCAGTGCGGTTACAACACGTTCGCCGATCTCCTGCAAACGGGTGTCCCGGCGGTGGTGGTGCCGTTCGAGGCGCCGGGCGAAGACGAACAGCGGCTGCGTGCGGAGAGGATGCACGCGCGGAACCTCGTGACCCACCTGCCGCTGGCGGAGGCGAGCGGCCAGCGGCTGGCGGACGCCGTCATCCGCGCAGAGCAGCGCGGCCGGCGGAGCGGGATGAAGCTCGACGGGGCCGATGTCGCGGCCCGGCGCGTGGCACGGCTGGTCCGGGGCCGGACCCCGGGGTGCAGGGAGGTGGGCCGATGGACTGGTTGAGTCCCGTCCGCGATGCCGCCGACCGGCACCGGGCACCGGTCGCGGTGTTCTTCCGGGACGACGACGGAGGCTGGGACGACCCCGCGTTGTCCGCGCTCCTCGAGTGCTTCTCGGCCACTGGGGTTCCGGTCGACGTGGCCGTGATCCCGATGGCCTGCTCGGCGCAGACGCGCGAGGCCCTCGGTCCGCACCTCGCGTCGACCGGCGGAATCGGGCGCGTCCACCTGCACGGGTACGCGCATCGCAACCACGAGTCCGAGGGACGTCGTTGCGAATTCGGGCCCTCGCGCGACGCGTACGCGGTCCATCGTGAAATGGAGGAGGGCGTGGGCTTCATGCGCACCGCGTTCGGCGCGGACTTCGACGCGGTCTTCACGCCGCCCTGGAACCGATGTGACGCCCGATGGCTGGCCTCGATGCGCGCGGCGGGCCTCGATGCACTTTCTCGCGACGCGACCGCTACACCGTTCGGGGTTACGGGCATGCAGGAGCTACCGATCCACGTGGACTGGCTGCGCGAGCGCGGCGGCCGCCGCCTGGCGATGGGCGCGATCGGGGAGTGGATCGCGGACGAGATCGCCCGCGGGGCTCCCACCGGGGTCATGCTCCATCACGCGAAGATGCAATCGAAGGAGCGTTCGGAGCTCGGCCGTCTGTTCGAGCTGGTCGCGGCGCACCCGATGCTCCGGCCCGTCCACATGGGCACGCTGGTCCGGGAGCGCAACCGGTGAGGGCGTCCGCTGCGTCCGGGTGGCGTTCGGGCGCCGTCCCGATCTTCTGCACCGCCGTCGTTCTCGCGGCGGCGCTCCTCCCGGTGTCGGTCGGGGCCCAGCAACTTGCGGGCGAGCGCCTCAAGCTGACGGTCGAGTCGGCCGGGGCCGGCTGGCGCGCGGTACGTGTGCAGCCGCGCGATCCCCGAAGGCCGGCGGACCGGGGTCGCATCGAGGGCCGGATCTCCGAGGTCGACGCCGCCGCGGGAATGTTCCGGATCGGCCCTGCGGTGGTGCGCTGGACACCGCAGACGGACTTCGCCCGCGCGGGGGATCCGCGTCTTGCAGCCGGGCGCCGGGTCATGGTCCGGGTCCACAGGGCGCGCGGGCTCGTTGCGGATGCGATCGAAGCGCGACCCGAAGGCGGGGAATCCGTCGAGATCCTGGGCGGCGTCACGCTTTCGCAGCGAGCTCCCGACGGCAGCGAGGTCGTGGACGTGTTGGGGATCCGCATCGAGGTGCCGGCCGACCTCGTGACGGTCCCGCTCTCGCTGTTCCGGGATCCCGACGACCGTCGCCCCGCCGATCAGTACGAAACCCGGATCTTCGGCCATCCCGTGGTGATCGGGGGGGAGATCGGGACGCGACTGCGGTTCCGGGACGGGACCGATCTCGACGATCGGATCGACGACGATCGGACCGACCTCGACCTGGGCGCGCAGATCGAACTCTACGCGGCGCCCTCACCGCAGACCGCGGTGTACGCAGAGTTGAAGGCCGGTCACGAACGCGATCTCGACCGGTCCGGCGGCGCGAACGAGCACGACTCCGAGATCGCGCGCGGAGAGACCTGGATCTACCACCGCCTCGGGGAGTCGGGCCTGGCGATCCAGCTCGGGCGCCAGGCCTTCCGCGAACCCCGCGAGTGGTGGTGGGACGAGGACCTCGACGGCATCCGGCTGTACTGGAACCGGTTCCCGGTCTCGGCCGAGCTGGGCCTCGCGCGCGAGCTCGCCCGGGTGTCGAGCCGCGAGGACCGCATCGACCCGGAAGAAGAGGGCGTCGTCCGCATCCTGGGACGCGCTGCATGGCGCTACCGGCCGGACCACCAGGTGTCGGGCTTCTTCCTGCGCCATTCCGATCGCTCGCGACGTTTCCGCGTCGGCGAGACGGTCCAGGCGACCCGCGACGACGATACGGATGCGGATCTGCTCTGGCTGGGGGTCCGCTTCACCGGGGACGTCCGGTGGATGTCGTTCGGCCGCGTCGCGTACTGGGCCGATCTGGCCCACGTGCGGAGCCGCGAGGTGCGGTTCGATCTCGACCCGGTACCGGGAGGTCTCGCAACGCGCGCCAGGACGAGGACGTCGGTGCGGGGGTGGGCCGTCGATGTGGGGGCGACCACCACGCTCGACCTGCCGCACGACCCCAGCCTCACGCTCTCGTATGCTTTCGGGTCGGGCGACAGCGACCCCGAGGGCCGCAGCGATCGGTCCTTTCGGCAGACCGGGCTCCAGGACGACAACGGCCGCTACGAGGGCGTCGACCGCTTCCGCTACTACGGCGAGCTGTTGGACCCGGAACTCTCGAACCTCCACATCGCGACGCTCTCGCTCGGGTTCCCACTCCTCCGCAGCAGTTCGATCGAGTTCGTCCTGCATCACTACTGGCAGGACGAGGCGGTCGCCCGTCTTCGAGGGGCGCGTCTGGCGGCACGTCCGCAGGGCCGCGAGCGGACGCTCGGCCAAGAAGTGGACGTGGTGCTCGGACTCGAAGAGTGGAAGCGTCTCGAGATCGAGGCGGTCGTCTCGGTCTTCCGGTCCGGAAGGGCGTTCGGAGCGGCCGCCGGGGAGCTGGCCGTCGGCGGGTTCCTCCGGATGGACTGGAACTTCTGATGGCGCCGGTGCGTCGCACGCCGACCCCGGGGCGGATCGCGCTCTTCCCCGGTGCGTTCCGGCCTCCCCACGCCGCGCATCTCGCGGGCATCGTCTCGCTGGCGGATCGCGCCGACGTCGGCGAAACCGTCGTGGTCGTGTCCAACGTCCTGCGCCCGTTGCCGGACGGGCGGGTGCTTCCGGCCGACGTGGTCCGTCGGATCTGGTCGCTCTACCTGCGCGGAATGTCGCGCGTCCGGGTCGTGGTGGCGTCCCATTCCGCCATCCAGTGGGTGGAGGACCGGTTGGCCCGGGCCAGCAGCGGAGACTCCTTCCTGTTGTGTGCGGGTGAGACCGATCTGGCGCTGGGAGACGACCGCTTCGTCCGGTCGCTCGATGCGGCCCGCGGCCGCGGCGTCGCAGTGGAGATCGCGCCGCTGCCGACCGGGGCGACGTCGATCCGAGCGGCGGATCTCCGGGCTGCCCTGGTCGACCGGGACCGCGCGGCGTTCGTCGAAGCAGTGCCGCCAGGGCCGGACGGGACCGCGCGCGCGAGGGTCTACGACCTCTGCCAGGCCGCGCTGGTTCCGGCCGAGGCCGTCATCCGCGACAAGCTGGGCCGTTGGCTGGCGACGACGGGTCTTCCGGCCGGAGTGTTCGACGAGGTCGTCGCGCCCGGGCGTTATTGGAGTTTCCACGGCCGGCTCGTCGACGGGCGTCCCGTGGCGATGAAGCACGCGGGCGACGGCCCGAAGGAAGCGGCGGAGGGGGAACCGCCGTTCGCGCGTCCTCGCCGGCGGCTGCGTGCGGAGCGGGCGGCGCTCGCGGCGCTCGAACGATGCAGCCACGGGATCTCGGTGCCGCGTGTGCTCGCATTCGACGAGCGAACCTGGACCCTGCTGACGACCGGAGACCCGCCCGCAATGCGCTCCTTGTCGCGGGTGGCACGCGCGACCGGGGCCGATGTCGAGAAAGGGCTGGTACGGGCACTGGATGGCCTTGCGGATCTCCATCTGGCCACGGAGCGCATCGGCGCGATCCGGGGCGGAGCGGAGCGGGATCGGAGCCACTGGACACGGGTGCTCGAATGGACGCTGTCGGCTTCGGGTGCGCTGCTTCCGGGGGGCGATCCCGGGTGGCGGGAATCCCTCGGTGCGGCGTCGCAGCAGGCGGCGCGCCGCGGACTGGTTCTCCTCGATCCGGCCCCGGCAGATGTCGGGCTCGATCCCGCCCGGGACGCGATCCACTGGCGTCGCTTCGAACTGGCGGGCGCCTTCGGCGACCCCGCGTTCGATACCGGAATGCTGGCCGGGCGTTGCTGTGGTCTCCTGCTCGCGTCCCCGGCGCGAGTCACTCGTTGCGTCCGGGCGATCGACCAGCATCTCCGAGCGGGTCCGCGGGACTTCGCGCAGCGCGCGCGGTCGTTCGCCGCGCTGGGCCTCGTGCAGGCATCGTCCGCCCGCGCCTGTGCGAGCGGTCGCGCCGTGGCCGCGCGCGTGGCGGCGAGGTGGATCGCTGCGACGACGTGAGCGCCGTCGCTGCCGCCGAATGTCGTTCGCGGCGCCCGGACGTCGTCGCGCTTGACGCGGCGGGTCTCCATCACGCACACTTCCGCACGGGGGGTAGTGGTGTACTCGTTCGCGGATACTGCGCGAATCCTGCGGGTCTCGCCGGCGCGTCTCCGCTATTGGGAACGCACCGCGCTGGTGCGCGCGTCGTCGCAGACGGACACGGGGGAGCCGGTGTTCGTCTGGCAGGATCTCGTCGAGCTGCGCACCCTCGTGCGTCTGATCGACCGCGGGATCCCGGTGCGCCACATCCGCCACAGTCTGGCCCGTTACCGGGGCCGCCTCGATGCAGAGGGGCCGCGTGTCTGCGACCTCACGGCCGCCGATGTCGGCGCCGACCCGGTCGCGCTGCGCCACGAGGGCGCGTGGGAGGACCCGGACGGCCAGTTGCTGCTCGACTTCGACCGTCCGGACGGGCCCGGGGTCGCGTCGCTCGATGACGCGCGCGTCGAGGCGGAGGCGACGGCCGGGGGCAGCGCGCTCGCGTGGTTCGAGCGGGGCTGCGACCTCGACGGCGAGCGCGCCACCTACGACGATGCGTGCGCGGCCTATCGTCGCGCGATCGAACTCGACCCCGGCTTCGCCGATGCGCACTGCAACCTCGGCACCGTGCACTTCAACCGCGGGCAGCGCGAGGCCGCCCGCACGGCCTACGAGGCCGCGCTCGCGGTGGACGCGGGGCATCTCGAGGCGAACTTCAACCTGGCGAACCTGCTCGAGGAGGCCGGGCAGCGCGACCGCGCGCTCGTCCACTACCGGGCCGCGGTCGAGCGCGATCCCTTGTTCTCCGAGGCGCGCTTGAACCTGGCGCTCCTGCTCGAGAAGCTCGACGCGCGCCGGGAGGCCCGCGAACAATGGCGCCACTACCTTCAGCAGGTCCCGGAAGGCCACTGGGCCGACATCGCTCGCGAGCGCCTCGGCGAGCCGCCGTGGCCACGCGGCCGCGGCCGCTGAGGACGCCGAAGCCGCGCGGTGCCAGCAGGGCCGGACCGCGGCGGCGCGGTCGAGCCGGCGGCTACCGCGGCGCTGCGACGCGGAAGGTGGTGCGTCCGGCGCGCTCCCCGTCGAGCCAGGCTTCGACCTGCCAGATGCCGGGCGGTGCCAACGCACCCGCTTCGGGTTCGAACTCCGCGTAGGCGATGCGCTTCGACTTCGTCTCCGCGGGTCCGCGCAGGACCTCCTTGCCCAGCGGGTCGAGCCAGCGCAGCTCGAGGTCTTCGCGCCGATCCGCCCACGCGGGGCCGACCTTTCCCCACCAGACCAGCCGCTTCGCGTCGGCCGGGAACTCCTCGACCGCGCCGCCGACGGGCGTATCCGCGGCCAGCCCGGACTCGCCATCGGACAGGCCGCTCTCGAGCAGCAGCGGAAAGGTCAGGCGCTCGAGCATCCGCGCGGTCTCCTTCGGGAGCGGACCGGGGCGGACGAAGCGGCCCTGCGCCTGTTCCAGATGGAAGACGGCCCGTGCATCGTGGCCGAGCGCGCGATGGAGCCTGCCCAACCGGAAATGGACGACCGCGCGGGTCGGGTCGAGGCGCATCGCGCGGGTGTACGCGTCGATGGCTTCCTGTCGGCGCTCGTCCTCCTCGAGCAACTCCGCCGATCGGAACGGCAGGCGCGGGTCGTAGGGCTCGCGCGCCTCCGCATCCGCCAGGGTCTGGAGTGCGTCGGCACGGTCGCCCGCCGCGATCTGTCCCTCTGCGGTGTCGAGCGCGGCCTCGACCGCGGCCCGGTCCGGGGTCGGCAGTTCCGGCCGAAGCGTCGTCCGCTTCTGCAGGACCAGGAGCCCCAGCCGGGCCTGGATGTCGCGGAAGCGCGCGCGCAGGGCCGGGTCCTCGTGCCCCGGGACGGTGGTCTGCCGGGCCCGCTCGACCGCGTCCTGCGCGCGGACCTCGGCGCGCGGGTGCGAGCGCAGGTACGGCGGGATCGGGTAGCCGGGCCTTCCCTGCTTCGCGACGAGCCGTTCGAAGAAGACCGCCATTCCGAGCGGGTCGTAGCCGGCGCGCACCATGAACGCGGTCCCGACCTGGTCGGCTTCGGCCTCGAATTCACGCGTGTACGAGAGCCGCAGGCCCTGGCTCACGCCCTGGGCGATCAGGATCGGTGCGACCTCGCCGGTCGCGACCGAGAGCCCGGCGCCCACGAGGCCCGCGATCATGTCGGGCAGCGCGTTGGCCTCGACGCCGCGTGCCCAGTGGTGCCGCCGCGAATGCGCGATCTCGTGCGCCATCACGCCGACCAGTTCGTCGAGGTCGTGGGCCTCGAGCACGGTGCCGGAGTGGAAGTAGATGTAGCCGCCGGGCAGCGCGAACGCGTTGAGCGAATCCTCGCGGATCACGCGGAACCGGTACTGGAAGTTCCGGTCGCTCAGCGTGTGCACGATCGCGTCGCCGAGATCGTTGATCCAGCCCACGACCTCGGGGTCGTCGATCAGGAGCCCCCGCTCCGTCAGCTGCGCCCGGATCTGCTCGTCGGCCTGGGCGCCGACGAGCCGCTCCTGTTCGATCCCGATGTCGGGGACCAGGGCCTTGAAGGGCTGGAAGCCGCCTTCGCCGCCAGGGCCGCCGGCGCAGCCGGGCGCGACCGCGAGCGCGAACGCCAGCGCGAGCCCCGCGGCGGCGGATCGGCGGCCGCTCACGTGCTGTCGGTCTCCGGCTGCCAGCGCAGGACGGGCCTGCGGGCGGCACGCGTTTCGTCCAGGCGGCGGTGACGGGTGTGGTGGGGCGCACCCCGGACCGTCTCCGGATCCGTCTTCGCTTCCTCCGCGATCGACACGAGCGCATCGACGAAGCGGTCGAGGCCTTCGAGCGACTCGCTCTCGGTGGGCTCGATCATCATCGCGCCCGGCACGATCAGCGGGAAGTAGATCGTGGGCGGGTGGTAGCCGTGATCGATCAATCGCTTGGCGACGTCCATCGTCGTGACCCCGGTCTCGGCCAGTCCGCGGTCGGAGACGATGCATTCGTGCATCACGGGCCGGTCGATCGGGACGTGGTAGTGGCCACGCAGGCGCGCGAGCAGGTAGTTCGCGTTCAGCACCGCCAGCTCGGTGCTGCGCTTCAGCCCCTCCGCGCCCAGCGCGCAGATGTACGCATGGGCGCGCACGAGCATGCCGACGTTGCCGTGGTTGCCGTGCAGACGGCCGATCGAATGCGGCAGGTCGTGGTCCCAGGCGAAGCCGTCGCCATCGCGCACGATCACGGGCGTCGGCAGGTGCGCGGCCAGATGCTCCTTGACTCCCACCGGCCCCGCACCGGGTCCGCCGCCGCCGTGGGGCGTCGAGAACGTCTTGTGCAGGTTGTAGTGCATCACGTCGATGCCCATGTCTCCGGGTCGAGAGACCCCGAGCAGCGCATTCAGGTTCGCGCCGTCGCCGTACACCAGTCCGCCGCCCGCGTGCACCACGTCGCAGATCTCGGCGATGTGGGACTCGAACAGTCCGAGCGTGTTGGGGTTGGTCACCATCAGCGCCGCGATCTCGCCGCTCATGCACTCGGCTACCGCGTCCGGGTGGAGGATGCCGTCCGTGCCGGACGGAACCGCGATCACGTCGTAACCGTTGAGCGCTGCGCTGGCCGGATTCGTGCCGTGGGCCGAGTCCGGTACCAGCACCTTGTTGCGCGCGGCGTCGCTGCGGCGCTCGTGGTAGGCCCGGATCATCATGATGCCGGCGAGTTCCCCCTGCGCGCCGGCCGCGGGTTGCAGCGTCACCCGGTCCATCCCGCTGATCTCGGCCAACCACTGCTCGAGTTCGAAGCAGAGCGCGAGCAGCCCCTGGTTCTGCTCGGCCGGCGCCATCGGGTGGGCATGGGCGAAGCCCGGCAGCCGTGCCACCCGCTCGTTCACCTTCGGGTTGTACTTCATCGTGCACGAGCCGAGCGGGTAGAGGCCGAGGTCGACGGCCGCGTTCCAGGTGGAGAGCCGCGTGAAGTGGCGCACCACGTCGACCTCGCTCAGCTCCGGCAGGCCGGGCACGTCGTCGCGCGCGAGTTCGCCGAGCAACAGGCCGGCATCGACCGCGGGGACGTCGAGCGCGGGCGTGTCCGCGCCGCGGCGCCCGGGCCGGCTGATCTCGAACAGCAGCTCTTCTTCGTAGGCGAGCCCGCGGACCGCGTTGCGCTTCATCCGGCGTCTCCTCCGAGCGCGCCGACCAGCCGGTCGATCGCGGCCCGCGAGGCGAGTTCGGTCGTGCAGACGAGGACCGCCGGCCCGAGGTCCGGCGCCGCGTCGGCGAGATCGAGGCCGCCCATGGCGCCGGCTTCGCGCGCGCGCGCGAGCGCGGCCGGGGCGCTGCCGGGCACCCGCACCGCGAACTCGTTGAAGGTGGGGCCGTCGTGTGCGAGGTCGAGCGCCGGATGCGCACGCACGCACTGCTTCGCGTATTCGGCCTTCGCGAGGTTCAGCTCCGCGAGCTCCCGGAGCCCGCGGCGGCCGAGCAGCGCCAGGTAGATCGTGGCGACCAGCAGGCAGAGCCCCTGGTTGGTGCAGATGTTGGACGTCGCCCGCTCGCGGCGGATGTGCTGCTCGCGGGTGGAGAGGGTGAGCACGAAGCCGCGCCGGTCCTCGGTATCGACGGTCTCGCCGACCAGCCGGCCCGGCATCTGACGCACGTGCTTCTGGCGGCCCGCCAGGAAGCCCAGGTGCGGCCCCCCGAACGCCATCGGCACGCCGAAGCTCTGGGCCTCGCCGCAGACGATGTCGGCGCCGGCGTCTCCCGGGGCCTGGAGCAACGCCAGCGAGAGCGCCTCGGTGACCGTCACGATCAGCAGCGCGCCCGCCGCGTGGGCGGCTTCCGCGTGCGCCGGCAGCGCCTCGATCGTGCCGAGGAAGCCCGGTTGCTGGACGATCCAGCACGCGACGTCGTCGCCCAGTGCCGGCGGGCCCGCCTCGTCGACGCGGACGACCTCGGCCCCGAGCCCGCCGAGGTAGGTGCGCAGGACCTGGGCGTAGTGGGGATGGAGGCCGGGGGCGATGGCCACGCGGTTCCGCCGCGTGATGCGGATCGCCATCAGCGCGGCTTCGGCGGTCGCCGAGGCGCCGTCGTACATCGACGCGTTCGAGACGTCGAGGCCCGTGAGCGCGCACATCATCGTCTGCCACTCGAAGACCGCCTGCAACGTCCCCTGGGAGATCTCGGCCTGGTACGGCGTGTAGGCGGTATAGAACTCGGCGCGCGAGATCAGGGCGTCGACTGCCGAGGGGAGGAAGTGCGCATAGGTGCCGGCACCGAGGAACCAGTCCGTGCCCTCGGCATCGACGTTCTGCGCGGCCAACGCCCCCAGCCGCGCCAACACCTCCTGCTCGCTGCGGCCGGTCGGGAGATCGAGTGCGCGATCGAGGCGCAGCTCGTCCGGCACGCACGCGAACAGCGCGTCGATCGTGGGGACACCGATGCGGGCCAGCATCGTGCGGACGTCGTCTTCGGTGTGGGGGAGGTAGCGCAGCGGGGGTCCCTGCTCGTGTGCGGGCGGCTCAGCCCTGTTCTTCGCGTTCCGCGCAGTGCCGGCCGTAGGCCGCGGCGTCCAGCAGCCCGCCCGGATTCGCGCCATCGGCCGGTGCGACCACGATCATCCAGCCGTCGCCATAGCAATCCTCGTTCACGGCTTCGGGTCGGTCCGCGAGGCCCTCGTTCACCTCGACGATCTCGCCCGCGATCGGGGCGAAGAGGTCCGAGACCGCCTTCACGGATTCGATCACGCCGAAGGGTTCGCCGGCCTCGATGCTGCGCCCGACCTCGGGCAGCTCGACGAACACGATGTCGCCGAGTTGCTGCTGCGCGTAGTCGGTCACCCCGATCGTGGAGCGCCCGCCCTCGACGCGGACCCATTCGTCTTCGTTGGAGTACAGCAGCGAGTCCGGGATCAGGATGTCCGACACGGGGCGAGCCTTTCCATGGGTCTGCGGGCCGTCAGGGCCGGGCGACGAACGGCGTCGCCACGACCACGGCGGCGACGGGCTTGTCGCGGATGATGATCTCGATCGGGGTTCCGACGCCGGCGTGGGCGGGCGGAACGTAGCCGAGGCCCAGCGACTTTCCGAGCGTGGGGGAGGGCGCGCCGGACGTCACGCCACCGACGAAATCGCCCCCGGCCGCGATCGGGTACCCGGCGCGCGCGATGCCGCGGCCGACCATCTCGAAGCCGACCAGGACACGCGTGTGGCCGGCCTCGCGCCGCCGCCGGATCGCCTCGGCGCCGATGAATCCGCCGGCGTCGAGCTTCACGAAGCGGTCCAGCCCGGCTTCGAGCGGGGACGTCGTGTCGTCGAGCTCGTGGCCGTAGAGGGGGAGGGCGGCCTCGAGGCGCAACGTGTCCCGCGCGCCCAGGCCGCACGGCAGCGCGCCGCCGTCCATCAGCGCGCGCCACACCGGCTCGGCCGCGGCCTCGGGGAGGTAGAGCTCGAAGCCATCGGAACCGGTGTAGCCGGTGCGGGAGACCAGGGCCGGGTGACCGGCGCAGCTGGATTCCAGGAACCGGAAGCGGCGCAGCGCGCCCAGGTCCGCGTCGCAGACCCGGGTGAGCACGGCTTCGGCCCGCGGCCCCTGCAACGCGAGCAGGGCCGTGTGCGCACTGCGGTCCTCGAGCTGCACCCGATCGGCCGCGTGGCGCACGCACCAGCGCCAGTCCTTCTCGATGTTCGCCGCGTTCACGCAAAGGAAGTAGTGCGCGCCGTCGATGCGATAGACCGTGACGTCGTCCACGACGCCGCCGGTCTCGTTGCAGAGCAGGCCGTAGCGCACCCGCCCGTCGCGGAGCGTCGAGACCCGGCAGCTGAGCAGCCGCTCCAGGGCCGCCTCCGCGCCGTCGCCGCGGAAGTGGATCTGCCCCATGTGCGACACGTCGAACAGGCCCACGCCTTCGCGTACCGCCGCGTGCTCGGCCTTGATCGACCCGTACTGCACCGGCATCTCGTAGCCCGCGAACGCGACGAGTCTGGCGCCGAGTTCCCGGTTGAGGCCGTGGAGCGGCGTCGTCCGCAGCGCGGTCACACGCCGATCCGCTGGCGCCACGTCGCGAGCGTGTTGCGCAGCAACATGGTGATCGTCATCGGGCCGACGCCGCGCCGGTGCGGCGTGATCAGGCCCGCCACGCCGAGGGCGGCGTCGAAGTCGACGTCGCCGACCGGCTCGCCGTCGACGTGGGTGGCGCCGACGTCGATCACGGCCGCGCCGGGCTTGATCCAGTCGGCCTGGATCAGGCGCGGCACGCCGACGCCGGCGACGAGCACGTCCGCGTCGCGGCAGAAGCGCGCCAGATCGCGGGTGCGGGAGTGGCACATCGTCACGGTCGCGTGCTTCCGCTGCAGCAGCAGCGAGATCGGCTTTCCCACGATCATGCTGCGTCCGATCACCACCGCATGGGCGCCCTCGAGCGGGATCCGGTGACGCGCCAGGATCTCCAGGATGCCGAGCGGGGTGCAGGCGAAGAGGCCGTCGCTGCCCATCACGAGGCGGCCCGCGTTCACGGGTCCCACCCCGTCCACGTCCTTGTCCGGCGCGATCGCTTCGGCCACCGCGTTGGGGTCGATGGCCTTCGGCACCGGGAGCTGCACCAGGATGCCGTCGATACCGGCGTCGTCGTTGAGTTTCGCGATCAGCGCGAGCAGGTCGGCCTGGCGGGTGTCTCCCGGGAGCGCGTGTTCGACCGAATCGAACCCCACCCGCCGGCAGGCCCGGCGCTTGCCCTTGATGTAGGACGCGCTCGCGGGATCGTCGCCCACGCGCACCACGGCCAGGCACGGCGGACGCTTGCCGGAGGCGATGTGGCCGGCGACCTCGTCCGCCATCTGGCCGCGCAATTCCTGGGCGAGTTCGAGCCCGTTAACGACCACGGTCTCGATCGGGGGGGAATCGGACACGGGTGCCAGGCCTCCGTCGGGGGTGGCCACGTCGGGCCGGCGCTAACCGGCCCGGTGGCCCTTCCGGTCGTCCGGACGAGC
>Ga0114931_10007521_pt1 | contig 13312 bp, 14 predicted proteins | sample 2SBtaG_FD_89579 | JGI IMG/M metagenome (GOLD analysis project Ga0114931, IMG submission 89579) | Deep subsurface microbial communities from Kolumbo volcano to uncover new lineages of life (NeLLi) - 2SBTROV14_V59a metaG | ecosystem: Environmental > Aquatic > Marine > Volcanic | place: Kolumbo... | reverse complement strand
TCAAGCCAGGGGAGTCCATTTCATCGGCTGGGTGTCGCCTTCGCATGTGGTTCCCGGATTGCTGAAAGGCCTGGCGCTGGCGAGGGAAAAGGGACTGCATCTGCCGATCATTTACAACTCCAACGGCTACGACGCCTTGCCCACATTGAAACTTCTGGACGGCATCGTCGATATTTATCTTCCCGATCTCAAATACGCCGAGAATGACGTCGCCCGCGAATTTTCTCATATCAAGAATTATGTCGATCATTCCCGCTCCGCCGTGTTGGAGATGCATCGGCAGGTGGGGCCGTTGACCGTGCGTGAATCCGGACGGGCCGAGCGGGGAGTGTTGATCCGGCATCTGGTCTTGCCGGATGACACTGCCGGAACCTGGGAAACTTTATGCTTTATCGCCCTGGAGTTGTCGCCAAAAGTTCCCGTGAGTTTGATGAGCCAGTACCGCCCCGTCCATAAAGCGGCGAAAAACCACCGGATTTCGAGGAGAATTTCTGCAAGGGAATATAATACAGCTCTCAAAATGGCGCGCGAACTGGGAATCGAAACCGTGTTCACTCAGGACCTTGAAGACGAAGGGCACAATCTGCCGGATTTTCGCAGGCAAGAGAGCCCGTTTCCGCTGGACCGGGCCAACCTGATGGAGCTTCCACTCGGTCCTCCCCCGCATGTGGGAGAATAAGTTAAAGGAGGTCACGCAGGATGACAGGACGGGTTGAGGGAAATTCCTTCCTTTGCCTTCGCTTGTATGCTTTGGGAAATTTCAAAGGGAAATGCAACCTATTTTATGATATTGTGTTTGGTGCATTTTAATTAATGATGGGGGTCTCAATTAAAAATGGTCTTGAACTCCACCCATGAAAAAGAGCGGTTATTCGGTAAAATTATCGAATTAGCGGCAGACTCTGTTGGGGTCCTCAACGAAGATATGGAGTTATTTTACTTTAATAAAGAAGCTGAAGAAACATTTGGCTATACGTCCGAAGAGATCCAGGGGAAGCATTGAAATATTCTGATCCCCTCCAGGTTTCACAAACAGCATGCTCTTCATGTCCGGGACTTTGCCGAGGGTGAAGTTGCCGCTCGGTTAATGAACAGAGGGATAACCTTGCGGTTCAATGTTTACGTCGGGACGGCAGTGAATTTTCCGGTGAAACATCTTTGCTGAAGATGGAGTTTGATGAGGAAAAAATTTTTGTAGCCATTGTGCGGGATATTACAAGGCGGAAAGAGCTTGAGGATGAGCTAAGAATTCTATCCGAGCACGATTCTCTCACAGGTATCTTGAATCGCCGGAAGATAGAAGAACTTATAAAGCAGGAAATGAGCCGTGCGTTACGGTATGACAGAAAGTTGTCCCTGTTGCTTATGGATATCGATCATTTCAAGAAAGTGAATGATAATTGGGGCCACGATATTGGAGACCTGGCGTTGAAACACCTGGTCTCTGTTTGCCAGGATAATATGCGTAAAGTGGATTCTATTGGCAGATGGGGCGGTGAAGAGTTTATTGCCATATTGCCGGAAGTGGGCTCGGAAGGGATTTCACTGGTGGCTGAAAAGCTGAGAAAGGCTATTGAACAAAACCCTTTAATTGTCGAGGGCACGGGAAAAATTCCTCTGACCATCAGCATTGGAGGAACGGTCTACGAAAATTCCGAGCAACCATGGGAAACTTTGTTCAAACAAGCGGACAACGCTCTTTATCAAGCCAAGAACCAGGGAAGAAACCAGTGCTGTGTTAATGAGACCCAACTCTCGGAATGAAGTCGTCAAGAACCTGTTTGGCTTCCGAATTGCGTTCCATTTAAAATTCTCCCTTTTAGACCTCGAAATTCACACCAATTCAAACGTTTATCCCTGAAAACCGCGTTGCTTGTGAACCGGTTGTATTTCTGCTAACATCTTTATTTCCCGTTCATTTCATGGCTCCTTTATGGGGTCTTAGTTAATTTTCCCATCGGTGTAAATATGAAACTCAGACCGACTCGTAAAATACATATCGGCTCCCTTGTCATTGGCGGGGATTCGCCAATTGCCGTGCAGAGCATGGCGGCGACGCAGACTCAGAATCTTGAGGCCACCGCCCGTCAGATCGAGATTCTTGAAAATGCCCATGCGGATGTCATCCGCATTGCCGTCGATAGCGACAAGGACGTGGAAGCTCTCAAAACCCTGCGCAAGCAGTTCCCGGATAGCATTTTATCAGTGGATTTGCAGGAAAATTACAAGCTGGCTCCCATCGTCGCCCCTTTGGTCAATAAAATCCGGTATAATCCGGGGCATCTGTTCCATCTGGAAAAGGACAAATCGATTCCCCAAAAGGTCCGGTTCATCGTCGAGGCCGCCAGGAAAAACGATTGCGCCATTCGCATCGGCGTCAACTGCGGTTCTGTAGACCCGGATTATAAAGAACGCTATGCGGGTGATTTGACCGAGGCGATGGTGCGTTGCGCGGTGGATCACTGTAAAATGCTCGACGATCTTGGGTTTGAAAACTATGTGGTGTCGCTCAAGGATTCCGACGCCAATCAGGTCATCGACGCCAACCGCCGATTCGCGGCGGATCGGCCCGATGTGCCTTTGCATCTGGGAGTGACGGAAGCGGGATTGCCGCCGGAAGGCATCATCAAAACCCGAATCGCTTTCGAGCAACTCATCTCCCAAGGCATTGGCGACACGATTCGCGTTTCTCTCACCCTGCCCAATGAGGAAAAGGGGCAGGAGATTGCGGCGGGCCGCGAAATTTTGAAGGATATCAGCGAAGGCCGGTTCCGTTCGGTGCCGAAGAATTTTTTCGATGGCATCAATATTATCGCTTGCCCGAGTTGCTCCAGGGTGGAGAACGACAAGTTTGTCGATCTCGCGCAGGATGTTCGCAAAATGACCGAATACGCGGCTAGGCACAAGCTCACCATCGCCGTGATGGGATGCAGGGTCAACGGACCGGGAGAAACGGACGACGCCGATCTCGGCTTGTGGTGCGGACCTTCAAGGGTGAACCTGAAAAAGGGCACGCGGGAACTCGGGTCCTTTTCGTATGATGAGATATTGGATAAACTGAAAACGGAAGTCGATCAATTAATCAGTGAACGGCACGGAACGCCGGAACCGGCCAGGAATTAGAAAGGTCAGATCATGGAATTTGCAGTTGAAGAGTTGGATACCCTGAAGCGGAAGTTGAATATCACCGTTCCTGAGGACGTGGTGCTGAGCCGGGTGAACAATGCGTATAAGACCTTGAATCGTCAAATCACCATGCCGGGGTTTCGCAAGGGGAAAATTCCACAGAGAATTCTGGAAAAACAGGTGCCGATTCAATCCCTGACGGAAATGTTTCAGGAAATGATGCAGGAATACTATGACAAGGCCCTGAAAGAATCGGGGATTGTTCCCGCCGGGGCGCCGGAGATCGAGAACACCGAGCTTGAAAATATCAAAAAAGACGCGCCGTTCAAATTTTCCGTCGTCCTCGACATCAAGCCGACCCTTGAAGTGAAAGATTATAAGGGCCTTAAATTTAAAGTGAAGGAATCCAAAGTCAGCGAAGAAGAACTTGAAAAGGCCATTCGGGACATTCTTGTGCGTTACGCCAGTCTGGAGCACTATGAAGGCGAGGATCATCCAATACAAAAGGGGGATTTTCTGCTTCTCGACTTCGAAGGCTTCCTGGAAGGCGAGCCTCTGGAAGATGGAGCCGCGACGGACTATAAAGTCCGGGTGGGCGATAAACGGATGATCGAGGGATTTGAGGATCAATTGATCGGCCATAAAGTCGGCGAAGAGTTCGAGATCAAAGTCCCTCTGCCCGCCAACTGGAATAATAAAATCCGGCGGATCAGCATGCCCGTTCCCGGCGCCGAGGGGGAAGCTCATGAAGATCGCGCCCTGTTCAAAATAAAAATCAAGGAAGTCCGATACCAGGTTCTTCCGGAACTGAACGACGAGATTGCGGAAAAGGAAGGGTTCAGCAATGTCGAGTTCTTCAGACGCGGTGTCAAAACCGATCTTCAGGGGTATCAGGAGCAAAAGGAGGAGATTCGCATCAAGGAGGATATCTTCAACAAATTGGTTAAAGAGAACAAGATCGAACCGCCTGAAACATTGATTAAGAGAGAACTCAGGTTCATGATCGAAGGCATGAAGTACCAGATCGAGCAATCAGGAATGAAACTGGAGGACTCGGGGTTCGAGCAGGAAAAGGCCGAGGAAGAGTGGCGGGATAAGGCCATTTTCAATACGAAGGGTTACCTGGTTCTGGAAGCCATTGCGGCTAAGGAAAACATCCATGTGACCCAGATAGACCTGGATCAGGAATACAAAAAACTCGCCGAGCAGACCAAGCAAAGGGTCGAGGATATCAAACGCAGGATGATGGCCAACGCCGAATCCCTGAACCAGACCACCTCCAAAATTTTAGGTCAGAAAACCATGGACTATATCTATTCCAACTGCGAGTTTGAATACGTAAAGGAATTGGACCCAAAAGAAAACAACGAACCTTTCAAGTAAACTCCTTGAAACCCGCATAAGCTTCAAAGGAACGCCGCTTGATCATGTCACCCCATACACCACATTTGACTATAACTCGCCGCCACGCCGGTACACTTTTATTCCGCCCTTGACACTTTTCTGTTGTAGTGGAGCCGGAGAACAATCTTTAAAAATACTTGCAATGAAATAATTTGCCAGATCCACTGTAAAAGCTGGCATACCAACTAATGTATTCAAGTGAATATCCGTCGTTTTTAGAAAAAAGTTGTCTTCATATTTAAATCTTTTTATATATTTTATATTATACTTAGTAGTCATATGATCCATGTAATCAGTATACTTCCGGAGCTGTTCAGTGGATAAATTCCCTTCAAAATGTTTGGAAGCTACCGGCATTTCCAGGAGAATAAATTCTATATTGTGCCGATCACTAATTTTTTTTAAATCTAAAAGTTCTTTAAATTTATTAGCTTGAATATTAAAGTTCTTGTAAAAGTATAAAATATCCCGATGAGTTTTATTATTATTTTCTATGTCAGGTTTTCGTCTTATAAAGAAACTCCACAACTCTTTTTCGGGTATAAACCCTAACTTGTAGAGATAAAAAGAATCAAAAGTTTTATTCAATATACTTTTTTCATTCATCTCCCTTGACTGCATGAGTCGTAACATAGAGCTTTTAAAATTTTCATTAAGCTCGAAAGGAGTAACTCCATAAATTAGGAACTTTGGGTACCCTAAATGCTTAAAGTTTGATTTTTCCAATAGATTAAAAATGGACATTGCCACGCTAAATGTTCCTTCAGGAATTCCTAAGTTAAGAGCGGATAGCCCAGTACTACAATGATTAGATAAAACCTGTTCAAAAAATTGAGCAGAGATACCTTCCCGTACAGCTGAGCTTCCAAGGAACAAAATATCTGTTTGCTTGGTAGAATTATTTATCATATTAATAAAGTCAGAAAGGAAATTTTTTGAAGCAATTTCTCTTTTTATATCTGATTTAATAAAACTTGAATTGATATAAAAATTTTTGGCCAAGGACTCACCAAGTTGAAATAATATCACTATCCAAAATGTGAAAATTGCACTAGCTCGGAACAGGTTAGAAATATTTTTTCGTAAATATCCCAAGTAAAAACATATCAGGATGAAAATGAATGAAATGATAATCATGCTGGAAATATTTTAATAAATATATGTTTAAAACTGGAAATAAATAAAAGGAGGTGATTTTTCTCCTGATATCAATAATACGAATGTAATGATAATGAAAAATAATATGGCTTTAACAGTTAAAGGCGTACGAATAAACAATAGACTCCAAATTCTATAGGCAGGTTTTATTCGGATAATTAATATAACGAAACTAATAACATATAAAAATAAAAGATGGTTTGTGAAATAAATATCGCCATCCGACCAAGTAAATACCTTTTCAAAAACCTCAAAAATTTCAACGATATCTGTCACTCTGAACAATATCCAACCAACATGAACTAGAATAAAGGTAAACAACCACCTTCCCAAAATACTAAAAAAATTGAAATATGGAAACTCGAGGTTTTTGATTTGATGTTCCACAACAAGCAGGATTCCATGAAAACCTCCCCACAACACAAAATTCCACGATGCTCCATGCCACAACCCACCAAGAAACATAGTTATAAAAAGGTTTACGAGCGTTCTTGTTCGTCCAAATTTACTTCCTCCAAGAGCAAAAATATAAAGATAATCTCTCAAGAATGTTGAAAGGGATATGTGCCATCTTCTCCAAAACTCGCTTATTGAGGTAGCGTGATAGGGGAAATTAAAGTTAATGGGCAAATTATACCCTAACAGACGAGCCGATCCCCTCGCCATATCAGAATACCCTGAAAAGTCACCATAAATTTGAATACCAAACCCGATAGACGCCAAAACCAGAGCAGACGCAGAATGTTGTGAAATATCATTGAAAACAGGATCAACAAAATTCAAACCAATGTAATCCGCAAAATAAACTTTCTTAATGTAACCGATAAAAAATAGTTTAAAGCCGTAAAATATATTTTCTTCTCGGAACTCTCGTTTTTTATTTAACTGCCTGAGGAAAAACGCGGCTCTTACAATAGGTCCAGCTACTAATTGAGGGAAAAATGAAACGTATAAAGCAAAATCTAGAAAAGATCCGGTGGGAGAAATTTTCCCTCGGTAAATATCCAGAGTGTAGGACATCGATTGAAAGGTGTAAAATGAGATTCCAACAGGAAGGATGATATGCAATGTTGCAACGTGAATGTCTATCCCCAAAACGGAAAGTAATTTGACAAAAGATTCAATAAAAAAATCATGATATTTGAAGAATCCAAGGATTCCAAGATTTGTTGCAACACTGATTCTCAGTAGTAGTTTTTTTTGCTGGGAAGTGGCAACCTTGCATCCAATGACATAATCCACTGTGGTGGATAAAAACATCAAAAAACAAAACTTTGGATTCCAGGCTGCATAGAAGGCGTAACTAGAGACCAGTAAAAATATCTTACGTGTTTTGTTACTAGGAAGTAACCAATAAGATGTAAATACAATTAAGAAAAAAAATAAATATTCTGCATTGCTGAATACCATTACGGCTCTGTGGATAAGTAAGGAAAAGCGTTTGCAGATTTAGACTGATTGAAGAGAAGAGTCATGTTTCCCGGTTAAGATAAGTTTCCTCAAACTTAATTAACTTAAAGGAGAACCAATGACTCAAGAGCAATACATTATCAAAAGAAAGTTGAATATTCTAGAGTTGGGTGCAACGTTGGGGAATATCAGTGATGCCTGACGGAAGTTAGGCGTGAGTCGCCGCCACTATTGATTGATAACGGGAGTTTCCTTGCAAACATTCGGCAACTGTTGAAAACCCCGCCTTACGTCTTCCCGAAATCGTTCTCACGATACCCTTTCCCCTTGCTTAAAAAATTAGGCCGGCATGATATCTTCTTCGTTCGATTGATCTATCCGGGAAAGCAGGGCAGAGTCAAAATTACGACATGTGGAGGGAGTCAATTTATTTTGTAATTTTTTTCATTTTTGACGAAATATTATTCTAATTACTATTAATTTTTTCACATAAGATGATCCTCGTTTGCTCATATGATGAAGGTACGAATCTTGCTATATTAATGAACAATCCCGCCGCAAGCGGACGGGGTCTGAAACCCACGGGTGGGAATCAATGGTTTGAAATTTTTTTTAGAGTGGAACTGTTTTCCCACCTGTGAAAATATTTGGAGCGAATTGCACCCGCAATGGAATTGATTGCCTGCCATGACTGCGACCTTCTGCAACGAAAACGCCCGATCAAAAATGGTCAGGTCGCCCAATGCGCCCGGTGTGAGGCGACGCTGTATTGCCGGAAAAATAACGGTCTGGAATTGACTTTGATGTTCGCCCTGGCCGGTCTGGTTTTTTATGTTCTGGCCAATGTCTATCCGTTCATGACGTTCGACCTTGAAGGACGGACACAGGAAAACCACCTCATTACCGGCGTTAAAGAATTGTACCGGCACGAAATGGCCGGTCTTTCTATTCTGGTGTTTCTCACCAGTGTATTTGTTCCCTTATTGAAATTGGTTGGCATGGCGTATCTGCTTTTTCCATTAAAATTCAACCGCCGTCCCTGGAGATTCGATCCCGTATTCAGAATGGTGCAATCCTTCCATCCCTGGGCCATGATGGAGGTCTATATGCTGGGAGTGCTGGTGGCCTATGTAAAACTTTCGGACATGGCGACCATTATTCCGGGAATTGCTTTATTTTCCTTTGCGACTTTAATTTTTCTCATGGCGGCGGCGGACGCTTACTGGGACCCGGATGCTTTTTGGGATCGTTTGGAAGGGATGCGATGAGTTCGAGCTCCAATACCGGCAGGAAGGTATCGCTGATCACCTGCCATCTTTGCCGGCAACTCAACCGGGCTTTCGGGTTGGATCGTAAATCGACGATGCTTTGCTCCCGGTGCGGTGCGGAGATGCATTTGCGAAAACCGGGTAGCATCGCCAGAACCTGGGCTTTGGTGATAACCGCATTTATATTTTATCTTCCCGCCAACCTGCTTCCGGTCATGACGGTTATTTCCTTTGGCGAGGGTGAGCCAGACACCATCATGAGTGGGATTGTGTCTTTGATGAAAGGGGAAATGTGGGTGCTTGCCTCCTTGGTTTTTATCGCAAGTTTTATTGTGCCTTTGGTCAAGCTCATCGGTCTTTCGTACTTGTTGATATCGGTTCAGAAGGGTTCACGTTGGCGGCCAAAGGATCGAACCCAGTTGTACCGGGTCATCGAAGCCGTGGGCCGCTGGTCGATGCTCGACATATTCATGATGTCCATTTTGATTTCCCTCGTCAAGCTCGGTTCTATCGCCACCATTGAACCGGGGGCCGGGGGCACTTTTTTCGCCGCGGTGGTTGTTCTCACCATGTTTGCGGCTATGAGCTTCGATCCCCGGTTGATCTGGGATTCCATGGAAAAAGAAAACGGATGAGCGACATAGATAAAGTTCTGGGTGAAGCCGGAGATTTGCCTCAAGTGGTGGTGAAGAAACAAAAGGGAATCCAGTTGATATGGCTCATTCCCATTGTGGCGGCCCTCATAGGAGTGTCGCTGGCTTACAAAACCATCTCCGAGAAAGGCCCGACCATTACGATCACTTTTAAGAGCGGGGATGGATTGGAAGAGGGTAAAACCAAAATCAAATACAAGGCAGTGGAGATCGGTGTGGTGGATAAGGTCGATATCAGCCCGGACCTGTCTCACGTCGTCGTGACCGCGACTCTTCGAAAATCGGCCGAGCCTCATTGCAATGAAGGGACCCGGTTCTGGGTGGTGCGTCCCGAGATAAGCACGACGGAAATTACCGGGTTGGAAACCCTGGTGTCGGGCGTCTATGTCGAAATCGATCCTGGCAAGGGTAACCCGGCCCTGGAGTTCAAGGGTCTTGACGAGGTTCCCATCGTCAGGGAGGATTCTCCAGGGAAGGAATTTATTTTACAGGCAAAAACGCTGGGTTCTCTTAGAGCCGGGTCCCCGGTCAATTATCGCGGTATCCAGGTCGGAAAAATTTTAGGGCACGAACTGAAGGAAGACGGTCATACCATCAATGTGCCTGTATTTATTTATGAACCCTTCGATAAACTGGTCCACCCGCATTCAAAATTTTGGAACCTCAGCGGCATCGATCTGTCAATTACAGCCGATGGAATAAAAATGCAAACCTCTTCCCTGGGGGCGCTGTTAGCCGGAGGCGTGGGTTTCGAAACCCCTGACAATGGCCAGCACGGAGAACCCGCCGAAGAGGATACCGTTTTCCCGCTGTTCAAAAGCCGTGAAGATTCCCAAAATGTATTCACCCGCTCTGTTGAAGTGATTATGTATTTTGATAATTCGGTGAGAGGGCTTAAAGTGGGGGCGCCCGTCGAATTCCGGGGAATTAAAGTGGGGTTGGTAACGGATATCAGGATCGAATATTACCAGAACACCATGGAAGTACGCATTCCGGTCATGATCAAGATTCAACCGGAACGCGTCAAAACGATCGGCAATCACCCCATCAACCCCAGAAAGAGAATCGAAAGCCTTATCAAACGCGGCTTGAAAGCCCGACTAAAAACCGGCAGTTTATTGACGGGCCAGCTGTTCATTGAAATGGACCTGTTGCCGGATATTCCGGCTAAACGGGTCGGAGGGAGTCCCTATCTTGAAATTCCAACGATCCCATCCACATTGGACGAGATCACTAAAACCGCAACAGAGATTCTGGCCGACATAAGAAATCTGCCGCTTGAAGACCTGATCCGTAATATGATCTTGACCGTAAAAAATATCAACCGTGTGGTCGCATCGCCGCAAGTTATGGACACATTGGTTGCTTTCAACAAGTCCTTGGATCAAGTCCAGGGTCTGGTGGAAAAAATCGACGGCCGGTGGAACCCGTTGCCTCCGCCCTGCGGCGAACCGCCAAAAAAGCAGATTCCGCGTTGCAACATGGAACGATGACGCTGAAGGAAATTGAAGAGTTTATTTCGGAGGAATCTCCCCTGCGCGTCGATCTCACAAACAGTCTGGAGGAATTGTCCGCCGCCGCCCGGTCCATGCGCATTCTGGCGGACTATCTGGAGCGCCATCCAGAGGCCCTGATTCATGGCAAAGCCGGACCACGGAGGTGACATGCGCCTGAGATTCATTCACGTCAAAGTATTTTGTGCGGTTGTGCTGTTGATATGGCAATGGAGTTGCGCCCATACTGAATCCGCCAGATTTTATGTTCTGAATTCCTTGCCCGGTGTTCATTCGGAAAACACGATGAAAGAAAACCCAGCCAAAGTGGTGCTTGGAATCGGTCCCATCAAGCTACCCGAATATCTGGATCGTCCACAGATCATGTCGCGATCGGGAGGGAACGAATTAGAATACACCGAATTTCACCAATGGGCCGAACCGTTGAAGGACAATTTTGCGCGCGTCCTGGGTGAAAATCTTTCTGTCCTGATTCCCACCAACCGCATCTATTTTTTCCCCTGGAAGCGGTCCGCCGGCATCGATTTTCAACTTGAGGTGGATGTGATCCGTTTTGAGGGAAGTCTGGAAGGCGACAGTTTCTTCACCGTGCGTTGGACTCTCTATGGAAAGGACCGGAGTCAACCGCTCCTTCTGGAAAAATCGACGTTCAGGCAAACTCCTGCCGGTAAGGATTATGAAGCCATGGTATCCGCCTTGAATCAAACGTTGGAACAATTCAGCCGCGTTGTCGCAAAAGCCATCCATTCCTTTATATCGCCTCAAACATGATTATCCTTTTCAGTTTCCGCAAAAAAGGTATAAATTAGAAGAGATGGATTTGCGGATTCTGATGTTGAAGGTATGCTGAGGAAGTTGCCTGACAATCAGGGAAGATGTTCAGGAAGGATGCCCTTCTTACTTTGGTCATTTCAAACCTTTACCTTTCGGGGAATACTAGAATGCCTTCTTTTAAGAACCTTCTTTATCGTACAAGCAGGGGGCCTTGGTTGACTGGGTTGGTATTATTTTTATGGGTCTTTTTAAATTTTCTCCCCCTGGAAGCCGCGGGCAAGGGTTCCACTCAACCCTGTGTTGCAAAGCTCCAGAACCCTAAATACAAAAATATTGACTGTACATTGAAATTTGATTTGGAAAAAAATATTCAAAGGGACTTGAAAGGAACGACGGCCGGTGTGTTACGGAATGCTACATGCCGGGTCAAAGTTTCCGTCGCCCGGAAAAAGATTTTTACCGCGCTTCTTAATGAAAAGGTTTTGGAAGTTCCCAGACAACCCGTGAATTGCCGAATCATCACCAGCGGCGACCCCCTTTCGGCCCGATTCACCCTGGCCCCGAAGGTATGGTTTAAAGGAGGAAAAGCCGTCCGCGCCAAACCGGGTATGAGGAATTTACTCGGGATGCCTCCATTTCTGGCAAAGCTTTTAGCCGACTGGGTGAACTCAAGCAAGAGGATTGAATCGGCTATGGTTCAGGAAGTGAACAGGTTTCTAAGCACCGGATTGCCATTATAGCTTAGGAAAAAGGTTTCCTGCTAAAACGGTAAAGTCCATTCGAGAATTCAGACGAAAGCAGAGGACAGGGGATTATGCGCAGAATACTATATATTTTTTTTACAATGATTGTTCTTTTTATTTTTACAGGGTGTACTCAGGAAGTCCAGAACAAAATTGGCCGGGCCGTTCAAAATTACACCGGAACGAATGGCGTTCTGGATATTTATGCCGGGACGGAATTGGTCAAACGCTTTATCAATATTGATAAGATTTCGACGGCAACCAGCACCAGTGGCAGTGCAGACAGACCGTATCGTTATGGCTACGGCACCCTGGATGAAAATAAAAACCTCGTTAAAGACCCGGGAGAAAAGAAAGTTTATTTTGAATTCAGCGATTATTCCACCAGCTATATATTTTATGAAAATCCTCGCAGGTGAGGGCCATGGGAATTGACCAGGCGCCTGCCTCCGGGAGCTTCACTCCCAAGGCTGCAAAATAATCCTGGGGGCCAAGGGGAAGAAAGAGGTTAGTTGAGGGGATCGAGGGACTTTTGTCACTTAAGTCCGGGGTTTTAGGTTACAGGAAAGAAAGCCGGGCCTTCGGGTCCGGTTTTTTTATTGGCTGAAAATGTTACCCATGGTGTTACCCACAACAAAAAACGGGCTACGGTAGTAACCGTAACCCATTGAAATAGATGGTCGGGATGAGAGGATTTGAACCTCCGGCCCCTTCGTCCCGAACGAAGTGCGCTACCAGGCTGCGCTACATCCCGACTCTTGGCATCAAGCCTTTTTATAGAAAAAGTTTTTCAGGTATTTCCAAATGATGATCGACCCCAGGGCGTTGCCGAGGGATTTCAACCGGGTGCTCCCTCCCAGACATTTCTGGCAATAGGGGTGAACGACTTTGTTATTCTTGAAACCTTCAATCGCCGCAACGATGTGCTCATTGTTCAGGATATCCACGATGGGCCGCTCGAACACGTTGCCCGATTTGGTGTTGCCGTTGTAATCCTTGCAACAATACGTCATGTCGCCGTTGCAGAGGATGGCGAAATGGTCGGTCAAGGCACTGCAATAGCCAATTTTGGTCGGGAGAACGCCGTCGCCGACGAAAGCGTTTCCCCAGGTGTCGAGGATATAAGTCTCGAAGAAAATATTGGGCGCGACATTCACAACGTTCCATTTGAACGTGGATAATTTTTCGATCCGCTTTTCAACCTCGGCGATTTCCCCAGGATCCATGGGGGGGCAGATTTTGTGGACTTCCCTGGCCCACCT
>Ga0114931_10007520_pt1 | contig 13312 bp, 12 predicted proteins | sample 2SBtaG_FD_89579 | JGI IMG/M metagenome (GOLD analysis project Ga0114931, IMG submission 89579) | Deep subsurface microbial communities from Kolumbo volcano to uncover new lineages of life (NeLLi) - 2SBTROV14_V59a metaG | ecosystem: Environmental > Aquatic > Marine > Volcanic | place: Kolumbo... | reverse complement strand
CTGGAAGGCTCGTTGCTGTTTGCGGGACTTCGGCTGCCAGAAGCCCCATTCAGTCTGATACGTGCGAACCGTCTCCACCGACATCACCAGATTGTGGGCCTCAGTCCGTTGCTCATGGGCCACGGTTGGGCTAAAGTCCGAATATCGTTCCGTCAGTCATGCCCTCGTCTGCGCAAGCGTCTCATCAGTCAGGCGATAATGGCTCGGTTTCCCGCGGTGCTTAGAGACGAATCCCTTCGGGCCATCACGACAATCGTCCTTCACGAGCCGCCTGATCTGTCGTGTGCTCTTTCATCCCAGGCGTCTGGCCGCCTCTTTCTGTTTGATCCGCTTCTCCACGACCATCCGAATCACTCCGGATCGATCCAGTGCCTTGCTGCTCATAAGTAACATCTCCTTCTGCATACAATGTCCTCCGGGTTAATCTCAAAGAGGACATTTCTATCTTGCAGAAACCGGACATGACAATCTTGGGCTAATAGGGCCGACTTATCCGTTGACACATTCTACCGACAAGCCTAGAATCTGAAAAATTTAAAAGGAGGGATTTATGGAAGGCTCTAGTCCGCAATTCATTCGGAACATCGTCTTTGCCTCCTCTCCGGAAGCCGGAAAAACCTCTATTTGTGAAGCCTTGGCCTTTACAGCCAAGGCCATTCCTGTCATGGGATCCATCCTCAAGGGTTCCACTCTTTCGGATTTTGAACCGGAAGAAATTCATCGGCATCATTCTATCAGTTCTGCTCTCCTTCATTTTGAATGGCAGGGGACTCGCTTGAATCTTCTTGATACTCCCGGGTCCCTTGATTTCTTTGCTGAAACCCAAACAGCGCTTCGAGTCGCGGATGGGGCGGTCCTGGTTGTCAACGCCGGCATCGGTGTCCGCAGTGAACTTGAACGGGTAGGGGAACAGCTTCAAGAAGTGGCTCTCCCTTGCCTGTTGTTCATTAATGGATTGGACAAAGAGCGCACAGATTTTTTTCAGGTTGTGGAGGAATGTGAAGCAATATTGGGGCTCAAGACCATTCCAGTCACCCTTCCGCTTGGGAAAGAGGCTCATTTGTCGGGCATTATTGACCTGATCCAAGGAACCACCGTTTCCCCGGTTCCCAATAACCATGCGTTTCAAACGGGGGAGATTCCTTCGGACCAAGCCCAAACCGTCGAAGAGGCTCAGAAGTCTCTGACGGAAAATGTGGCGGAGGTGGACGATCAACTGGTGGAAAAATATCTTGCGGAAGGGAAACTTTCGAAGGAGGAAATTCTTGCAGGTCTTACACAAGGCATTGGGGAGCGGAAATTTATTCCGGTATTGTGTGGTTCAGCCGTCAAAAACGTGGGGATCTCTTCTTTATTGGAGTCCATGATACACTATCTCCCTTCTCCGGCCGATTGGCTACAGGCTCATCCCATCCTAGGGACCAATCCCTCGACTGGCGAAGCGATGCAACGTCGCGGTGAAATAGCCGAACCGTTCTCGGCAAGGGTGTTTAAAACAACGATTGATCCCTTTGTCGGCCGGCTCACCTATGTACGGGTTTTTTCCGGATCGTTACAGGCTGATACGGGGTTTTACAATTCGAGCAGGAATGCCAAGGAAAAAGGCGGCACCCTCTTTTTTGCCTTTGGAAAGAAATATACCTCCGTTGACCGTATTGCAGCAGGGGATATTGCGGCTATTGGCAAGCTCAAAGATACTCAAACAGGTGATACGATTTGTGATGACAAACACCCCATTCTTTATTCAAAGATTCCCCTGAAACGGCCCGTGCTGTCTTTTGCTTTGGATCCAAAGAGCAAGGGAGATATTGACAAGGTGAGCTTAGGGCTTCACAAGTTAGGAGAAGAAGATCCATCATTAGAATTTGTCAGAAATGAAGAAACAAAGGAAATGCTGTTACGCGGGGTCGGACAGGCTCATATTGATGTGACGTTGGAAAAATTGAAGCGGAAATACGGCGTTGAAGTCAATCTCCATACCCCCAAGGTTCCTTACAAAGAAACCGTTCAGCGGATGGCGCAGGCTCAAGGAAAATATAAAAAACAAACGGGGGGACATGGACAATATGGCGATTGCTGGCTTCAAATTGATCCGCTCCCTCGTGGATCGGGATTTGAATTTCAGAATAAGATCGTTGGGGGTGTCATTCCAAGAAATTTTATCCCAGCCGTGGAAAAGGGTGTCGTTGAATCCATGCGAATAGGAACTCTTGCCGGATTTCCAGTGGTGGATGTTCGGGTGACGGTCTATGATGGCTCCCACCACCCGGTCGATTCTTCTGAACAGGCTTTTAAGGTCGCGGGTTCCATGGGATTTAAAAAAGCGATGGAGGCAGCCAGCCCAACGTTGCTCGAACCCGTGATGCTTGTTGAAGTCACGGTGCCCGATGACCTTGTCGGCAATGTCATTGGTGACTTAAATAGTCGGCGCGGGCGTATTCAGGGTTTATCGAGCAAGGGACACAATCAACTCGTAAAAGCACTTCTCCCCTTAGCTGAAATCCTGCAATATTCTCCTGTGTTGACCTCCATGACCGGCGGGAAAGGAAGCTACGTGATGGAGTTTTCAGGCTATGAAGAAGTCCCTCGGGAAACGATAGGGAAAGTGATTGCCGAACAGAAACAAACCAAAGCAGCGGCTGTCTCTTAGGGCCTGTCCGAGAAAACTTACCCATGTGTTTTCAGAACCACAAAGAAGGCCCGTGAACCACGGACGATACGCAGTAAAATGGTGTCACCTGGTTTCACCCGTTCAATTTCCTTTGAAAATTGACTCACCGAAGGGACTTCTTTTCGGTTCACCTCTTTTATAAGATCCCCAACCTGAAGACCCTCTGTATGGGCAAGGCTTCCTTGTTCGACCTGGGAAACCAGCACACCGGAGGTTTCTTTAAGACCAAATTTTTCCGCCAGTGCCGCAGACATAGCCTGCACGTCAATCCCCAGGGTCACCTCCTTTTTTTTGAGTGGGAGAGAGGCCACGATCGGCTTATCCGGTTTTTCGCCCATTTCTACAGCAAGGGTGATGTGTTTGCCATCTCGGATGACGTCCAAGTTGGCGGTTTCTCCTGGTCCCACTCTGGCAACCAAGCGGGATAATTGATTGGGACTATCCACGGGGGTTCCTTGAACAGTTGTGATAATGTCCCCTGGCGCAATACCAGCTCGATGCGCCGGATCATTGGTAAATACCTCGTTGACTAATACGCCTTCATTTTCAGTGACCCCAAATTTAGAGGCTAATTCAGGGGTCAATGATTGGATGCCGACTCCCAACCATCCCCGAACCACACGGCCATGCGTCCTCAGTTGGTCAACGACCTGCTTGACCATATCCGATGGGATGGAAAATCCAATGCCTTGGGCCATGTGAATAATAGCGGTGTTAATCCCAACCACTTGACCCTGTAAATTAAAAAGAGGACCGCCGGAATTCCCTGGATTAATAGCCGCATCTGTTTGAATAAAATTTTCATAACGGGATAAATTAAGCTTTTCACGCCCGATTCCACTTACCACACCTAATGTCACCGTTCGATCCAATCCCATTGGATTTCCAACAGCCAAAACCCATTGGCCGACTTTTAACGTCGTCGAATCCCCAAGCGGGGCACTGGGGAGGAGTCGATTTGTTTCTACCTTCAATAATGCGATGTCCGTATCCTTATCCCGGCCAACCACCTGGGCAATAAACTTTGTCTTATCTGACAGACGGACATCAGCCTCTGTTGAATCATCCCCAACGACATGATTATTCGTGACAATAAATCCATCTTCACTAATGATGACTCCAGAACCGCTTCCAGGTTTTCGGAGACTTTGTCCAGAAGGAAACCGATGAGAGGGCCCCAAGATCCGGATTGGAGAAATATTCACAACCGTTGGGGTGACGTGCTCAGCTAGTTGCGTCACGGCCTCTTGGATCGCTTCTAAAACTTGAAATCCTTGAGTTTTTGGTAGGGGAGATGTGTTTCCTGCAAGGGCACAAATCGAGTTCAACAGCAAAAGGACTCCAACATATATCCCGATGGTTCTCGGTATCCAAATGGGGAGTTTATGGTGTTTCACTTGTTTTAGGTCCATCTTTAATGTCGGATAAGATTTATTATGTCAACTAGAATAATTTCCAACCTTCGATTCCGTTCCTTGAAACATACGAATTATATTATCTTTATGACGGGCAATAACCAAGAAACTCACACAAAGAGAAAAAAGACCCATATCCCAAGAATAATCAAAGCAATACACCAAAAGAGGAAAAACAGCAAAAGCCCCAATACCACTCACTGAAGAATATCTCCAGATTAGAAAAATACCCAGCCATATCATAAGAAGAATCAGTCCTAACCCGCTATCTATCCCAAAAATGGTTCCTAATCCTGTGGCAACACCCTTTCCTCCATGAAAAGAAAGAAAGCAGGAAAACATATGACCAATAATAACAGCGAGAGCAACCAGAAGGATCCAATAATCGTGAACAAGAAAATGTTTACCCAACGATGCAACCATTAATCCCTTTCCTGAATCACCAATCAGCGTCACTAAACCAGCCTTTTTTCCAGAGACTCGTAAGACATTGGTAAATCCAATATTTCCGCTACCAGCTTTTCGTGGATCTTGAACCTTAAAAATATTGGAAGCCACAATTCCAAAAGGAATGGACCCAACAACATAGGCTCCAACAGCCAGTCCTAACATCATCCACATATTCATCTTAATGTATTACTTTAATTCTTGACCGATTGATTTGTTAAGGTTCCATAAATCTAAGAAGACAGTCGAATTTTTCCCCAAATAACAACAATGTATCGCCAGCCGGAGAATAGGGCCAATCCGAGAGCCAGATACAGAAGGAACGTCCCGACCACGTGGAAGTTTAGGATGGAAAGTGAGAAACGATCAAATGAAGTATTCTGGAGAATCAGAAAAAGAATGGCTATCACTTGAAATACCACTTTCCATTTTCCCATTGGATCAGCAGATACGATCAAACCTTCTCGAGCGGCAACTGCACGGAGTCCTGTCACAACAATTTCTCTGGCAATCATGACAATCACGACCCACGTTGCCACCCGTTGAAATTGAACCAACAGCACTAAAGCCGACACAATCAAGAGTTTATCGGCCACTGGGTCCAATAATTTTCCTAAATTGGTAATTTGCTTACGGCGACGGGCGACATAGCCATCCAACAAATCAGTCAGGGCCGCCAACCCAAAAACCATAGCGGATGCAACTGCTCGTCCCTCATCTGGAGAGGCAAACAAGAGAACAAAGACAGGAATTAACAATATTCGGGAAACGGTGAGGCAATTGGGGAGATTGAAATTGGTTTTCCGAACCGATGACTGCCCTGAAAGCGTTTTCAAGTGGTAGGTGTCAATGATCGGCATCGGTGTACGCTCATGGCGAACTGGAGACCATTCCAGCTCATCCGGTTATCGCCCTTGAAACAGATATTCCAACGGTCATGAATCCTCAGAAAGGGTGTTCCCCTTCCCTGCAGCCCTGCAAATTTGAAGAAGACCCTGAAGGATCGATTTCAACTCTGACAATGGAACCATATTGGGACCATCAGACGGCGCTGAGTCCGGACTCGGATGAACTTCCATGAAAAAACCATCACACCCAATCGCCGCAGCGGAACGGGCTAAGGGAGCGACAAATTCACGTTGGCCAGAGGATTGTGTTCCCCCTCCTCCAGGCAGTTGAACGCTATGGGTCGCGTCAAACACCACCGGATATCCTAACTGCCGCATAATCGGGAGCGAACGCATATCGACGACTAAATTCTGATACCCGAAAAAGGTCCCGCGTTCGGTCAAGAGAATTTTTTGTGTGCCGCTCGCTTCGAGTTTTTGAACCACATGTTTCATGTCCCAGGGAGATAAAAATTGTCCCTTTTTGACATTCACCACTTTCCCCGTTTTTGCGGCTGCCACTAAAAGGTCCGTTTGACGGCATAAAAAGGCAGGAACTTGCAGGATATCCACAACCTCAGCGGCTTGAGACGCCTCTTCGCTACTATGAATATCCGTCAGGATTGGAATCTGAACCTCTTCTTTTACTTTTCTTAAAATAGCCAGCCCCGCTTTGATTCCCAACCCACGAAAAGACGAAAGCGACGTTCGGTTGGCTTTATCATAGGATGATTTAAAAATAAATGGAATCGCGAGTTCCTGAGCAATCTCGCTGATCCGCATCGCGGTTTCGAGCACGAGTTTCTCATTTTCAATCACACAGGGCCCGGCTATTAAAAAATGCCGTTGGTGATTTCCAACCGAGAACGGTCCAATATCAACTTCATGATGTTTCATTCAAAAATGGCCATCCTCAAAGGTTTCCTCTCTTCCCACCCAATTTTTTTTGTAAGGCAGCTCCGATAAACGATGTGAAGAGCGGATGAGGATCAAGAAATCGTGAGTGAAATTCAGGATGAAATTGGGTTCCAACAAACCAGGGATGGCCGGGAAGTTCGATAATTTCAACAAACCGACCGTCCGGAGAACTGCCGCTGATAACCATACCCCCCTTTTCCAAGGTATCACGGTAGGTCGTATTGACTTCATACCGATGACGATGCCGTTCATTAATCTCAGCTTTCCCATACAAGCGATGGGCGAGCGTCCCCTTTTCCAGACGGCACGGATACCCCCCTAGACGCATGGTTCCCCCTTTGTCCCTCACCGACTCTTGGTCAGGCAACAAATCAATGACGGGATGGGGGGTATGGGGATCAAATTCAGCGCTGTTGGCGTTGGAAAGACCGCAGACATTTCTGGCCAATTCAATCACGGCGCATTGCATCCCCAGGCAAATACCTAAGTAGGGCAAATTCCGTTCTCGAACATACCGAACGGTTTCCACTTTCCCTTCAATGCCTCGAATGCCGAATCCACCCGGGATTAAAATCCCATCGGCATCGCGAAGATACCGTTCCGGACCTCGTTTTTCTATTTCTTCTGAATCCACCCATTGAATGCGCACACCAGCATCATCTCGAAGGCCTCCATGGACTAACGCCTCCGTTAAACTTTTGTAGGATTCTTTCGATTCGACATATTTTCCGACCAATGCAATGGTCACCTCATGGATCGGTCGTTTAATTTTTTGGACTAAGGCATCCCATCCGCGCAGATTAGGAAGATCGGTTTCAAGTCGAAGGAGCCGTACAATCAATTCATCCAGCCCTTCTTTACGAAGCACGATCGGCACTTCATAAATCGTGCCTACGTTCTTTGCGGTAATCACAGACTCTTTATCGACATTGCAAAACAAGGATATTTTTTCCTTGACGGAAAGAGGAAGGTCCCGATCGGTCCGACACAGAAGAATATGAGGCTGCATACCGATTTCACGCAATTTATTTACTGAATGTTGGGTGGGTTTTGTTTTCAATTCACCGGCTGTTTCGATAAACGGAACCAGCGTTAAATGGATATACAAGACATTTTCCCTCCCGACGTCATAGGGCATTTGCCGAATGGCTTCAAGAAACGGGAGACTTTCAATGTCACCCACGGTCCCGCCAATCTCAACGATGACCACATCCACGTTCTGCGCCAAAGGCATCATGGTTTGTTTAATCGCGTCCGTGATATGCGGGACGACCTGGACTGTTCCACCCAAATAATCACCATGTCGCTCTTTTTGAATCACTGACTCGTAAATCCGACCGGTTGTGCAATTATTGCCCTTGGTCAATTGCACAGAGGTAAATCGTTCATAATGCCCAAGGTCCAAATCCGTCTCCGCGCCATCATCCGTCACATAGACTTCCCCGTGTTGGTAGGGGTTCATCGTACCGGGATCGACGTTAATATACGGGTCCAATTTGAGAAACGAGATGGTCAATCCACGACTTTCAAGGAGTTGTCCAATGGACGCCGAAGCAAGCCCTTTTCCCAGAGATGACACGACTCCACCGGTGACAAAGATATATTTACTCATAGGTCAGCACGACGCCTGTTCAGCCTGATAACTCGTCGCCTTTCGCAAATCTTCAGGGGTGTCGATTCGGAGAGAGGGCGCACAAGTTTCCCAGACTTGAATCGGAATACCATATTCCAGGGCTCGCAATTGTTCCAGGCTTTCCGCTTCTTCCAACGTGCCGGTCGGCAGAGCCGCAAACTGCTGAAGCACGTTTCTCCGAAAGATATAAATGCCGAGGTGCATATAATGTTTCACTCTTTCCTTCGATGATGGCTCAATGTCACGAACAAACGGAATCCCTGACCGTGAAAAATACAGCGCCTCTCCCTGCTGATTGGTGACCACTTTCACAATGGAGGTATTGTGAACCTCATGGTTGTTTTGAATGCGCCGTTTTAAGGTACCGATCAGTGCCTCACTCGCCAAAAAGGGATCGATTAAATCTGTGAACAAGGATGGCGCAAGGGGAATTTCATCAGCTTGCAAATTGAGAACGATGTCGCCATCCAAATAAGACAGAGCACAGGCAACCCGATCACTTCCGGTCCGGCAAGACGTTTCAACCATACAGGCCCGGCCACCAAATTCATGAACCGCCTGTTCAATTCGTCGATCATCCGTCACGACCAGAATATTTGAAACATGAGGAATGTTCTTGGCCGCTTCATAGGTATGCTGGATTAAGGGTTTTCCGGCAAGTTGAGCAAGGGGTTTCCCCGGAAACCGTGAGGAAGCATATCGCGCCGGAATACACACCATTACATCCGGCAACTCATGATCCATGGCAAAGGCCCTCCCTCAATTGGGATTGCGTGACCGACCCTGTTCCCATCATCCCTACAACCAGCCCGGCGGCTTGGTTCGCAATCATGGCCGCTTCCCTCATCGTAGCACCGGCACTGATGGCCAAGGCAAGGGTGCCGACAACCGTATCACCCGCTCCTGTCACATCATAGACCTGACGAGCGAATGTCGGCACATCCCATCCTTTTCCATGTCCGTCATAGAGACTCATTCCCTGTTCTCCCCGCGTAATGAGGACGGATTGACATCCTAATTTTGATCGTAACAGGGGACCCGCTTCTTCAACCGGCAGATGCCCGTCGGATAGAAGAGATGCGGCTTGGGAAGCTTCCCAATGATTGGGAGTGATGACCGTGACATCCGTATAGTACGAAATATGCTCAACTTTGGGGTCCACAATGATAGGGATATTCTTCCCGGCGATTAATTGCCGGAGGCCTGTCATGAAAGAAGAGGAGATTACTCCTTTGGCATAATCCGATATGACCACACAGGTTGCCTCCGATAGCTGGCCTGCCACACGGCGCAGAAGCTGTTTGTTCATGGCGTGGGAGAGAGGGGTGGGGGCTTCAACATCAAATCGAACAATTTGTTAATGGTGAGCCACCACCCTGGTTTTCTTTGTCGTGGGACGTTGCGTGTCACAAACGATTCCTTCTTTCCCTGATTGATGATGCTTGAGTTGGGTGAGTAAAGATTTCCCACTCTCATCCTTGCCAATGACACCACACAGCCGGGCATCTCCTCCAAGAGAACAAATGTTTTGATAGACATTCGCAGCGCCTCCCAACCTCCAGGATTCTCTATCCACCTGAAGGACGGGGACAGGGGCTTCAGGAGAAATACGATGGACATTGCCCCAAATATACTGATCGAGGATGAGATCCCCCACCACCACGATCTTGGCCTGGGAAAATCTCTTGAGATAGCGAGTCAGCGTTCGCCTTGTCATAGAAAACAGAGAAATGTGAAAAACCAATCAACCCACGCCAAGAGAAGGGCCCGGGATACAAACCACCGTTCGTCAATGAAGGACTTTTCCAATTCGATCCCACCGTACCCAATCTTTCCAGGAACCCTGGCCGTTCCAGGACCAATAGGTCATAAAGGCTCTTCCCTTAATTTTGTTAAATTTTACATATCCCCAAAATCGACTATCCAGACTTTGATCGCGATTGTCCCCCATCATAAAATACGATTCCTGCGGGACCGTAACCGGACCAAAATTATCTCGTGGATTGATTCGGCCATCAATGAGTCCGGGGTCAATGCGTTGAGTAAAGGCCGTATCCTCATACCTTTTCCCATTAACATAGACAATTTTATTTTTGATTTCGATCGTATCACCGGGCAAACCGATGACACGCTTGATAAAGTCTTTATCTTCATCTTCAGGGAATCGAAACACAATAATATCTCCCCGATTCGGCGTACCGAAATCCAAAAGCATGGTCGAGGAATAACACGTCATTGGGGGGAAACTTACCTGAAATTTGCAGTCTTGAGGCCATTGAAGGCCATAAGCTAATTTACTCACTAAAATATGATCGCCAATCAACAATGTCGGAATCATCGAACCGGAAGGGATTTTAAACGCCTGGACGACAAATGTTCGGATCGTGAGCGCTAAGATCAACGCAATCACAATCGCTTCGGCATATTCCCGAACCAGTGATTTCCTGGTCGTCTGAGCCGCTGCTTCCTCAACAGATGTTTCTTCTGGAGGAACCGCGATATCGCTGGAATGTTTTTGCGGGGTGCTGGGATCATCCTCTTCGTGTGCCATATCATCCTTCATCAGTTTGTAAGAGAGCCAAAAAAGCTTCCTGAGGAACCTCAACCCGTCCTATTTGTTTCATACGTTTTTTACCTTCTTTTTGTTTGGCCCATAATTTCCGCTTCCTGCTGATATCGCCTCCATAGCATTTGGCCGTCACATTTTTTTTCAAGGCTCCCACCGTTTCGCGAGCAATCACCCGCTTGCCAATAGCAGCCTGAATGGCGACCTCGAACATCTGTTTGGGAATCAACGCTTTCATTTTCTCTGCCAGTTGGCGACCTCGCAGTGTGGCTTTATCCCGATGGGTAATCAGAGATAACGCATCGACCGTCTCGCCATTCAAGAGAAGATCCAATTTGACCAGGTCGGACTGACGATAGCCGATGAGTTCGTAATCCAAAGAGGCATATCCCTGCGTGCGAGATTTCATCCGATCATAAAAGTCCAGGATCATTTCATTTAACGGCAATTCATACGTCAGCATCACGCGGGTTGGGTCTAAATATTGAAGCCCTTGTTGGACCCCTCGACGTTCCTGGCACAATTTGAGAATATTCCCAACATGCCGCTCGGGCGCGATAATCGTCGCCTTCACATAGGGTTCCTCCATGCATTCAATCATCGAAGGATCCGGTAGTTTAGAAGGATTTTCAATATCAAGAATTTCCCCCTTCGTTGTATAGAGTCGATAAATGACGGTGGGAGCGGTACTAATAAGATTGAGTTGATACTCCCGTTCCAGCCGTTCACGAATAATTTCCATGTGGAGCAAGCCCAAAAATCCACAGCGAAAGCCAAATCCCAGTGCCAAGGAGGTTTCAGGTTCAAAAACGAACGATGAATCATTGAGCCTGAGCTTTTCCAAAGAATCTCGTAAATCTTCGAATTGGTCATGGTCCATCGTATACAACCCGCAAAAAACAACGGGTTTCACGTCTCGGTATCCCGGAAGAGGGGCAGCCGTCGATTGGTCAGCCCCCGTAATGGTATCGCCGATTTTTGTGTCAGAGAGGTCCTTCATCCCTGCGCACAAATATCCAACTTCACCTGCATCCAACCGATCCACTTTCATGCGCTTGGGTCCGAAAACGCCAATTTCCAACACTTCAAAGACACGGTCATTCGACATCATTTTAATTTGCATTCCCCGCACAATACTTCCATCAAAAACCCGCAACAGGACAATCGCACCCTGGTAACTATCAAACCAAGAATCAAAAATCAAAGCTTTTAGTGGCCGATCGGAATCTCCCGAGGGCGGAGGAATTTTCTGAATCACCGCTTCCAGGATTTCCTGCACTCCCCGCCCTTCCTTGGCACTCACTAAGGGAGGATCCTCATCTTTCAACCCCAACACATCACGGATTTGCTCCTTCACGCCTTTGATGTCAGCGCTAGGCAAATCAATTTTGTTAATGACAGGAATAATGGCCAGGTTATTGGCAATCGCCAGATAGGCGTTGGCAATCGTTTGAGCTTCAACCCCTTGGGTTGCGTCCACGAGGAGGATCGCGCCTTCACAAGCTGCTAAACTTCTGGAGACCTCATACGTAAAATCAACATGCCCTGGGGTATCAATCAGGTTCAATAAATACTCCTGGCCGTCGATGCTCTGATATCGGGTACTGACAGCATGGGCTTTAATCGTAATACCTCGTTCCCGCTCCAAGTCCATGGCGTCCAGAAACTGTTCTCTGAACTCCCGTTTTGAAATCGCACCAGTCAGTTCAAGAAATCTATCGGCTAAGGTGGATTTCCCGTGATCAATGTGGGCAATAATGGAGAAATTACGGATGCGAAGCTGTGGTAGGCGGTTCATCATCTCCAATGTCTATGATTGTAGTAAGCCTTTCGATGATTGTCAAAAGCACGGCATGATTCTATACTCACTACATGCCCGATTCTTCAAACAGTCATAGAACAATGAATGCCGGGACACGCACACAGCAACTGGCCGAATGGGATCACCGCTATCTCTGGCATCCATTTACACAAATGAAAGACTGGGCGGCGTCGCCCCCGATTATCATTGAATCTGGGGAGGGACCGTATCTTATTGATACGCAGGGTCGCCGCTATCTGGACGGGACCTCCTCACTCTGGGTCAACATCCATGGCCATCGTCACCCAACCATTGATCGAGCCATTAACCATCAACTCAAAAAAGTAGCCCATACGACCTTATTGGGTCTTTCAAACCCGCCGGCCATCCTGTTGGCCAGAGAATTGATCCGCATGGCTCCCACGGGTTTGACGCGAGTGTTTTATTCAGATGACGGATCAACCGCGATGGAAGTAGCCTTAAAAATGGCTATTCAGTATTGGAGGCAGCGGTTGCCGTCTCAAAAACGAAAAACCACATTTGTCCATTTAGCCTTAAGCTATCATGGGGATACCATTGGAGGCATGAGTCTGAGCGGTGTTGAGAGTTTCCGGGACCCTTTTCGTTCACTCCTGTTTAAGACTCATCGAATTGATCCGCCCTATTGCTATCGATGCCCGCTTCATCTGAAATTCCCTGCCTGCCATTTCGCATGTCTTGATGCCTTGGAATCGGTATTGCAAAAGAAAAATCATGAAATCGCCGGAGTGGTGATTGAACCCATGATGCAAGGTGTGGCTGGGATGATTCCCTCTCCTCCCGGGTACCTGACACGGGTCAGAAAGGCCTGTTCGAAGTATCAAGTCCTTCTGATTGCGGACGAAGTCGCCACAGGATTAGGCCGAACCGGACGCATGTTCGCTTGCCAACATGAATCCGTAACGCCAGATCTCATGGCCGTGGCAAAAGGCTTG
>Ga0114931_10007519_pt1 | contig 13312 bp, 9 predicted proteins | sample 2SBtaG_FD_89579 | JGI IMG/M metagenome (GOLD analysis project Ga0114931, IMG submission 89579) | Deep subsurface microbial communities from Kolumbo volcano to uncover new lineages of life (NeLLi) - 2SBTROV14_V59a metaG | ecosystem: Environmental > Aquatic > Marine > Volcanic | place: Kolumbo... | reverse complement strand
GATGAGAAGCCCCTTGGCGTCCGCGGGGGTGGAGGGTATGACCACCTTTAAGCCCGGGATGTGCGCGAACCACGCCTCAAGGCGTTGAGAGTGCTGAGGCCCCTTTTGTGTGCCCGTGCCCTCGGGCGCCCTGAACACTACGGGTACCTTGCACCCTCCGCCGAACATATACCTCATCTTAGCAGCATGGGACGCGATCTGGTCCATCGCCAATGGGGCGAAGTCTATGCTCATAAACTCTGCCACGGGACGCATCCCCATAATGGCGGCGCCTATGGCCATCCCGGCGAACCCGTATTCCGATATGGGCGTGTCGAGCACCCTCATCGGGCCGAACTCCTCCATCAGCCCGTCGGTCACGCGGAACGTGCCTCCATAGAGGCCCACGTCCTCGCCCAATAGGAAGACCTCGGGGTCTCTCTCCATCTCTTCTTTCAGCGCCGTATTAAGCGCCTTCCAAAATTTGATTTTAGCCATTTCTACCAACCACGAGCGTTATTCCGCTAATCTGCTAATCAATGTAAACGTCCTCGTATAGCTCTTCGGGGGAGGGTGGGGGGCTCGAGAGGGCGAACTCCGCCGCTTTATCGACGGTCTCCTGCACCCGTATTTGAAGCCTGTCTACCTCCGCCTCTGTCAATATCGTCTCTCGCAGGATGCGGTCTCTTAGATGTGTAATGGGGTCGCGTTCCCGCCACGTCTTCTTCTCTTCGGGGTCGCGGTATTTGTCGTGATCGGTCATAGAATGTCCCCTGAACCGCCAGGTTTTGGCTTCTATGAAATACGGCCCCTTGCCGCTCCTTACGTACCGGGCGGCCTTCTCCGCCGATTTCCTGACCGCGTGGACGTCCATGCCGTCTACCACGTCGGTGGGGATGTCAAACGCCTCAGCCTTTCTGTAGAGGTCGGCTACGGCCGTGGACCTGCTTATGTGGGTTCCTATCCCGAAGGAGTTGTTCTCGCATACGAAGAGCATAGGGAGGTTCCAGAGCTTCGCCATATTGAGCGTTTCGTAGAAGGCGCCCGCGTTTGTGGCCCCGTCTCCGAAGAACGCCATTACTATCTGATCCCCTTCCCTGTACTTTATCGAGTAGCCCACGCCTAGGGCTATCGGCAGCCCGCCCGCGACTATGGCGTATCCGCCTAGAAACCCGATGCTGAGGTCGAATAGGTGCATCGACCCGCCCTTGCCCTTACAGATGCCCGTCCGCTTCCCGCAGAGCTCGGCCATCACCTTGTTCGGGTCGCCCCCTTTCATCAAGAAATGGCAGTGGTCCCTGTAGTTGCTCATCACGAAGTCGTCCGGCTTAAGGACGGATATCGCCCCCGCGGCGACGGCCTCCTGCCCGATGTAGAGGTGGGCGAACCCGCCTATGTGGAGGTCTAAATATAGCTTTGCGACCTTCGTTTCGAACCTCCTCATGTAGTACATCGAGCGGTAGAGGTTTACTAATTCCTCTTTCGAAATGGAAAGTGAGGGCCTTGTTTTTCCCGCTCGTGAGTTCTGTTTCTTGATAGCCTTTGCCATTGTAAATCGACCCCTCATAGGGTTATTTAATATATTACAGTTACTTATCGGCTGTTGCTTGCCCTTTTATAAATAGTTAGATTCAAATACGGTGTCGAGCGGTTCATCCCCGAATACCTCTGCAAACGCCCCGACTAAGCTCTCTTCGACCTCGGGCATATCGATTCCGCCCTCCGCGCTCAATACCCGTTCCATCGACGTCATCTTCACCCCCGTAAGCCCGCAGGGGTTCATGAGTTCGAAGTAGGAGAGGTCGGTGTTGACGTTGAGCGCGAACCCGTGATAGGTGACCCATCTCTTCACCCCGACCCCTATGGAGGCGATTTTTTCGCCTTGAACCCACACACCCGTGAGCCCTTGGAGCCTAGCGGCGTCGATACCGAAATCCCGTAGTGAGAGAATGAGCATTTCCTCCACCATCCGCAAATAGGCGTGCAAATCGGAGCCACGCCGCTTCAGGTCGATGATGGGATAACCCACCACTTGCCCCGGGCCGTGATACGTTATATCCCCCCCGCGGCTTATGACCTCGAAATGTATCCCCCTCCTTTCGAGCTCGTCCCGGTTTATGTAAATGTTCTCAAGCCTGCCGGATTTGCCCATTGTAAACGTATGGGGGTGTTCGAGCAGAATCAGGACGTCTTCAATCTCGTCCCTGCTCCTCATCTCAAGGAGCTTAAGCTGCGTCTCAAGCGCCTGCTTATACACGACCCTTCCCATCCTGTATACCCTGAAGCCTCGCATAACAACAATTATACAACGTTTAAATTGATCTCGCCCTTCCAAGCGACGCAAGCGCCGCCTCCATGATGGACTCCGAAAGGGTGGGGTGGGAGTGCGGGGTCTCCGCTATCTCAAGCGGGGTGGATTCGAGCGCTTTTCCGAGCGCGATTTCACCTATCAGCTCCGTCGCCGCCCTCCCTATTATGTGCGCGCCCAGTACCTCGCCCGTGGTCTTATTAGAGATTATCTTTACAAAACCCTTTGTCTCACCCGTAGCGACCGCCTTTCCGGAGGCCTGAAATGGGAATTTGCCTATGTCGATATCGAGCCCTCTCTCCTTGCACTCCTCCTCGGTGAGCCCTACGGAAGCCACCTCGGGCTGGCAGTAAATGCAGGCGGGAATGACGCTGTAGTCGACGGGCCTGCTCCTTACGCCGCTCATCATCTCCACCGCGGCGATTCCCTCTTCGGAGGCCTTGTGGGCGAGCAGCGGCGGGCCTATCACGTCGCCTATCGCGTACACCCCTTCCTTGGTGGTCATAAAGGCGTCGTCCGTTTTTATATACCCCCTCTCGTCGAGCTCCACCCCAATCTCCTCGTAGCCCAGGTGCTCGGTGAGCGCCCTCCTCCCTACGGCAACTAACACCTTCTCGACGCCGATAGGGTTAAGTGATTTGTCTATATCGCCTTCGAGCTTCACTTTAATCCCGCCCTTAATCCCCCCCCTTGCGCTCTTAATACTGCTGAATCTGGTATTGGTAAACACGCGTATGCCCATGCGTTTGAACTGCTTTTGAAGCTCCACCGCCGCCTCCCTATCGACCTCGGGAAGGATGTGTGGCTCCATCTCTACAATCGTTACATCACACCCGTACGTGGCGTAGATGTAGGCGAACTCTACTCCTATAGCGCCCCCTCCGATGATTGCGATTGAGGCGGGCATATCCTTTGAGATTATGGCCTCATCGCTCGTCATGACCCTTTTCCCGTCGATTTTAAGGCCGGGAAGGGTGCGGGGAACCGTGCCGGTTGCGATGATAATGCGTGAGGCCTCTATCTCTTCCTCACGCTTCATGCACGTGATGCCCAGCTTGTTGGCGGTTATAAATCTTGCGGTGCCGGGGTAGAGCTTGATATTGTTCTTCTTGAACAAGTACTCGACCCCCTTTGAGAGCCTCGCCGACGCCCTCCTGCTCTTCTCGATTATCTTTGAGTAATCGAAGCTCACGTTGTCTGCGGAGATTCCGTAATCGGAGGGGTGCTTAAAGGTATCGTACACCTCGGCGCATTTCAGTATCGCCTTTGAGGGGATACATCCCCAGTTGAGACACACTCCGCCGGGCTTGTCACGCTCGATTATTGCTACAGAATTGCCGAGCTGCGCTGCTCTTATCGCGGCTATGTATCCGCCGGGCCCCGACCCGATGATTGCTAAATCGTATTTGCTCATACCGTTGATTATATTAGTTTTCGCGTTTTGCCGTCAAGGTAGAAGGACGCTCCGATTGTTAATTAAGCTCCCGCTTAAAGTAAAGAAAGGGTATTAAGAGGAAATATAAGGATAAACCTATCGGTGTCAAAAGATATACGCCCTACTCCTAAGGAATGAGGGGTTTGAGGGCACACACTACACGGGGCATGATGGTTTTCAGCAGCGTTGGTTGCGCGGTTACGCCCTTCCGTACACGGGTATTCCGGCCCCTGTAATCGCCTTTGAGTCTTCCGAGGCGAGGAACACTATCACCCTGGCCAAATCCCTGGGGTTTACCCACTTGGAGAAGTCGGCCTCAGGCATGCTGGCCCTGTTCGCTGGGGTGTCGATTGTGCTGGGGAGGACGGCGTTTACGTTTATATCGTAGTCCATCATCTCGTCGGCTAGGGATTCCGTGAGGTTTAGCACGGCGGCCTTGGAGGCGGAGTACGCCCCGACGCCCTTAGTGCCTTTCAGGGCGGGTCTCGAGGATATGTTGATTATCCTTCCGTAGTTCCGCTCCATCATGTGCGGGAGGCATGCCTTTGAGGATATAAATGTGGTCTTAACGTTTATGTCCAGCATTCGATCTAGGGTGCTGAGGTCGGTGTTCACTATCTCGGAGTAGACGAACGCGCCTATTACGTTCACGAGGATGTCGACCCTGCCGTGGCTGTCGATGGTCTTGGCGACGACCTTGGCTGCCTGTTTTTCCCTGTTCATGTTGGCGGAGACGAACTTCAGCGAGGCCTTATTGGCTCTGAGAAGCGGCATTATCTCCTTTAGTTCCCGCTCGTCGATGTAGGGGCATACGACCTTAGCCCCTTCTTCGAGAAACTCTTTTAGGATAACCCTGCCGAGTGCTCCCGTGCCGCCCGTAACTATAGCCACCCTGTCTTCTAATAGTCCCATACACTCCTCCTGTTATGAAAGCGCGGTTCCCGTTTTAGACGCCCCCTCCAGAGCGTTATTACGCGCGCGCGGTCTAATCTTAATTGTAACAGCGTTCGGACGTACACAGAAGGCTCTTTTACGCCATGTGTTAGAGGAGGGAAGGGGAGGGGGGTGGTTGTACGCTCAAAGCACCGATTTGATTCTACAAAATTCGACTTAATATATAGAACTCCAGTATATGTTCCCCCCCTGCGGGTTAATTGACCTATAGAACCTCGTCAACTAAAATAGTACATATATGTAACTGACTGTTAATTAGGAAACATTTTAAGCGAATTGCTATATGCCAGATATGTCTCCGATTCCTGAAAAAGACCGAACCAAGCTCTTAAAGCCTTTTATAGAAAAGTGTTTTGGGAAACTCCGTGGCTTTCCTGCTCCAAATCCACTTACTCAACTTCTGATTACTCAACTTCTGAATCTTTGGAACAAAACCCATCCCGGATACGAGGAGGAGATCTTCGTTTCAGCACGTCAACGAATTTCCGAAGCGGGTTTCAACGGGAATGAATTGAGAAAAGAACTTTTAAGGGAACTCCGTGAAATTCTTAAAGAAGACCCACATCTTTCAATCTGCTGTAGAACCGCAGAGAATCTCGCTGTAGTAATTGATTTGCGAATTTTGCAAGGTCTACTAGTCTATGCTCATTATGTTGATGAGCATAGCTCTTATTTTGAAGATGTGTACAAACACTTTGAGTCTGAGCTATATGCGGCTCCATACAGAAGACTTGCATTATTTCATCTTTTTAATTTTGAACCAGAAGTCGAACCCTTAACACTCGGAAACATCAATATTCTAAAAAAACACGAACTCAATATACCACGCATACTTGGTGAAAGTACTCCGTATAGCTCTTTGCATCTCCCTGGTGTGGGTAATCATTTTATAATATATCAGGACACCGAACCACCCGGCAAAGATATTAATGAGTGGTTAGATTCAAAGGAAGAGGAGTCCTGGGATTTCTTAACATTATTGCGTCTATTCAAAGATGGGATAATCGACATTGATTACCGTACATGCTATTTTGAGCCTGAATGGGTAAATCTAATCTGGAAAGGGGGAATCTATTTTATAGGTGATATTAGGAACGATTCTGTCAAACCAAGCTATACGCTTTTAAAAAAGGAGTTGCCGAAACTAAAGAATTACCGTTTGGCTCAACATAAATACTCTGCTCGACTCAAGAACCTATCTTCTGGTTTAGGAAAAACTATCGATCGTACGGGTATTCACTTAGCAAACTATCATGAAAAAGAACTTAAGGAAGAACGATTCATTGATTTGATCATTGCTCTTGAATCTTTGTTTACCCCCTCGTCCAGGGATGAACTTACCTATCGAATTAGTCAATTTGCTGGAGTTCTATTGGGTGGAAGGAAAAAAGGGCATAAGGTTTACGAATTTATTAAAGATATGATGAAGATGCGGGGTAAGCTTTTTCATGGTCAAGATGATGTAACCGACAAATTGATACCCGACGAAAAACTACATAACTTGGCATCACTGATAAGAGAGGCATGTCTAAGGTTCATAGTTTTTTATTTAAGAGACGGAAATAGACGTGATGAAATCCACCAAAAAATAGTAAAAGCTACTTTTGATTCTGCCTTAGCTGATAAGATTAGGGAGGAAAGCGATCCTGATCGATTTGTTGAGGAGAAAATCTAATTGATCAAGAGTCCTTAAAACATCGAAGCTCTTATGCTTTCTAGATTTAGTTCGAGCTGAATTCGATTACCGCTCAAAGCACGGATTTGAGATAACGCCCCGTGTGGGAGGCCTTCGCACGGGCTACCGCTTCGGGAGTTCCTTTCGCGACCACGTATCCCCCCTCGTCGCCCCCTTCGGGGCCGAGGTCTATGACATAATCACAGGACTTTATGACCTCAAGGTTGTGCTCGATAACGATTGCCGTGTTACCGCCGTCTACGAGCTTGTTGAGCACCCTGAGGAGGTTCTTAACGTCGTCTATGTGAAGCCCCACGGTCGGCTCGTCCAGTATGTAGAGTATGCCCCCCGCGCTACTCTTGTCCCCCTTGCTTCCCCTGCTCCCCCTGCCCCCCCTGCGTCCAAGCTCGCGCGCAATCTTTATCCTCTGCGCCTCGCCGCCCGATAGGGTGGGGGCGGGCTGTCCCAGCCTCAAGTATCCGAGCCCTACCTCGTTTAATATCTGGAGCCTGCGCATCAGAGCGGGCGTTTCCCTGAAGAAGAAAAGCGCCTCCGACACGGTTAATTGCAAAACTTCATCTATGTTTTTATCCTTGTACCTGACCCCAAGCACCTCCTTTTTAAAACGCTTCCCCCCGCATTGGTCGCACTCTATTACTACGTCGGCCAAGAAGTACATCTCAATCTTCTGAAGCCCCTCTCCCTGGCACGCCTCGCACCTGCCGCCTGGTACGTTGAATGAGAAGCTCCCCGGGGTGAGCCCCTTCGACCTCGCCTCCCATGTCGCCGCAAAGGCCTTTCTAATCTCGTCATAGGCCTTGATATAGGTAACGGGGTTCGAGCGCGAGCTCCTCCCTATCGGGGTCTGGTCGAGCATCACCACTTCGGATAGGTGCTCCGCCCCGGTTATCTCCCTATATGCGCTCCTCTCGCCCCCCTGTATTTGTCCTCCCTGTACTCGCCCCCCCTCTGAGGTGCCTTGGAGCCTCCTCCTTACGAGGGCTGAGTAGAGCACGTCGTTCACCAGGGTGCTTTTCCCGGAGCCGGACACGCCCGTAATACACGTCAATGTCCCAAGGGGGATTTCGACGTCTATGTGTTTTAGGTTATTTGCCTCCACACCGAGGACGGCGAGCGTTTTGCCGCTGCCTTCTCTCCTCTTTTCCGGTACGGGTATCTTGTCTTCGCCCGCCATGTAGAGCTTCGTGATGGAGCCCGCGGAGTTTTCTAGGAATCCCTCAAAAGCGCCTTGGTATACGACCCTCCCCCCGTTTTCTCCCGCCAGCGGGCCGAGCTCGATAATGTAGTCCGTGGAGCGTATGATATCGAAATCGTGCTCGACTATGAGCACGGTGTTGTACTTCTCTTTGAGCTCGCCGATGATGGAGACGAGGCGGCTCACGTCACGGGGGTGGAGTCCTATGGACGGCTCGTCCATTATATAGAGGGTCTCCGTAAGGCTCGCCCCAAGCTGGCAGGCTAGGTTTACGCGCTGAGCCTCGCCGCCTGAGAGCGTTCTCGTGAGGCGGTGCATGGTGAGGTACCCAAGCCCCATCTTCATTAGGAACCCGAGCCGGGAGCGAATCTGCCTCAGCAGCTCTTTTGCTATCTCCTCCTCGTGCGGCGTGAGCGCTACGCTTTCGAAGAGCTCGCTCAGCGCGCTTATAGGCATCTCTGAAAGCCCGCGTATATCCCTCCCCGCGACCCTAATCCAAAGCGCCTCGGGACGCAGCCTTCCCCCGTTGCACGAGGGGCAGTTAAAGGGCGAGCGGTAACGGCTTATTAGCACGCGCACCTGCACCTTGTGCTTCTTCCTCTGTTCTAGCCTCTTAAACACTCCCCTCACCCCCCAGAACCTCCCCTCCCCGTAGAGGACGGCGTCCTTGGCCCAGGCGGGCAGCTCTTCGTAGGGCAGGTCGGCGTCGATTTCTCTCTCCTCGGCGAATAGAAGCAGGCGTTTCATCGCCCCCTGCAGCGAGGGCTTTGTAAAGGGCTCTATTGCGCCCTCATTCAGGCTCAGGGTTGGGTTGGGAACGACGAGGTCGGGGTCGATGTCGAGTATGTTGCCGAACCCGTTGCACTCCTTGCACGCCCCCTGCGGACTGTTGAACGAGAACAGCAGGGGAGAGGGCTCAACGAAGCGTACGTCCGGGTGCCGTGGGCATCCGAACTCTCTTGAAAAGGCTATTTGTTCGGCTTGTCCTTCTCCCTCGTTCGCGTCCTCTCCGCCCGGCTTTTCAATGAGGTGAACGATAACCGTGCGGCTGTCCGCGAAGGCGGTCTCCAGGGATTCCGTAATCCGCGAGCGGCGCCCGCTTTCCAATACCAATCTGTCTACGACGACCTCGTCGCCTTTGCTGAGCCTTTTTATCTCCTCGATGTCCCTTGGCTTTCCCTTCCTGAGCACCCTTGTAAACCCGCTTGAGAGGAGGGTTTCGGGGACGACGGCATGGGTGTCTACGGGAAAGGAGATTACGGCCCGGCGGGATGGATATTTTCGGATAAGCTCCGATGCTGCGGACTCTGGGGAGCTCGGCTTTACCTCTTCTCCGCACTCCGGGCAGTAGACTTTTCCGATTTTTGCGAAGAAGAGGCGGAGGTAGTCGTAGACCTCGGTGGTGGTGCCCACGGTGGAGCGGGAGTTCTTAACGTGGTTTCTACTCTCGATGGCGACTACGGGGGGAAGGCCGCTTATGTCGTCCATATCCGGCCTGCTGACCCTCTCGAAGAACTGCCTCGCGTATGTGGAAAGGCACTCTACGTAGCGTCTCAGCCCCTCGGCGTAGAGGGTATCGAGCGCCAGCGTAGAATTCCCCGAGCCGCTCAGCCCGGTGAGTACGGTTATCTTGTGCCAGGGAATCTCCACGTCGATGTTCTGGAGGTTGTTTTCCCTGGCCCCGGTAATCCTTATGCTTCCTTTCATCTCTAGTCAAGGGTGAGTGTGAGGGTCATTGTGCCAACCGGCAAATAGTCTATCATACCGCCGAAGGATGGATAAACTGTGTATAAGCGAGGGATAAACGATGGATAGTGGGTGCGGGCGGGGGCGGCGGGGATTTGCTCTTGAGGGCGCGGAGACAAAGAGTATACGGGTGGCTTTATTACACCCCCAGCATCTCTTTTATCTCTCCGAGCGAGCTTGCCTGAGGAACCTTTAAATCCTCCGGCTTCTCGACCGGTCTGCGATTGAGCCAGATGACGTCGAGTCCGGCGTTGAGTCCGCCCAGCACGTCTGCGCCCCACAGGTCGCCGACGTGAATCGCCTCGTCGGGGGTGATGCCGAGTTTTCGCAGCGTAAGGTTAAATATCCTGCGGTCGGGCTTTGTACAACCCACCTGCGTGGAGTCCGTAATAAAATCGAAGTAGTCTCTTATCCCAAGCTCTTCGCACTTCTTTGCCGTCCTGCCGTCGTTATTCGATACGATTGCAAGCGCAATCCCACTTTGCTTAAGCGCCTTCAGCAGTTCAACGGCGCCGGGCAGTGTGTGCCTGTTGCAATGTATCTCTCTCATAGCTCCAACCATGGCATCGTATATCGACCTCTTGTTCCCGTTTATATTGAGCCTGCAGAACAGGTTGCGGTAAAACCATATAAGATATTGCTCGTTCGAAATGCCCCCCAGCGACTTGTACATCGCAAAGAGCTCGTAGTCCGTGTAGATGTACGCTTTTAGCAGCTCGTCGTTGTCTACGTCGTGCCCCAGTGCTTTAAGCGCCATTGTGAGCCTCACGGCATAGGTTGGATTGGTTGCGGCGAGCGTGTCTCCGAAATCGAAGAGCACGGCCTTTTTGGTATCGGACAGCATTCTTTTAGACCTTACCCCCATAGTGTATATTAATATATTACCCTGAGTATTATGGATAGGAATATTGGTTCTATTGAAGGCCCGTAACTCCCTGTAAGATTTAGATATTTGGAGGAATTGATGTTGATGCCACTATTGCAACGCGTGGACCCCGAGATTGCGGAGGTCATAAGGAACGAGATAAAACGCCAGGAATGGAAGCTGGAGCTGATAGCGTCTGAGAACTATGTTTCTGAGGCGGTGATGCAGGCACAGGGCTCCGTGCTCACGAATAAGTACGCCGAGGGGCTTCCGGGCAAGCGGTATTACGGCGGCTGCGAGTTTGTGGACGTTGCGGAGACGCTCGCGATAGAGCGAGTGAAGGAGCTCTTCGGGGCGGATGCCGCAAACGTGCAACCCCACTCGGGCGCTCAAGCCAATATGGCGGTCTATTTCGCAGCCCTGGAGCCGGGTGACACGCTGATGGGAATGCGCCTCGACCACGGGGGGCATCTCACACATGGGAGCAAGGTCAATTTCTCCGGAAGGCTCTACAACGTAGTGGCCTACGGCGTGAGGAAAGACACCCAGCAAATCGACTACGAGCAGGTAAGGGAGCTCGCCCGCGCTCACCGTCCGAAGATGATAGTGGTCGGTTGGAGCGCCTACCCGAGGAAGATAGATTTTGGTGTGTTCAGGGAGATTGCGGATGAGTGCGGCGCCCTTCTCATGGCCGATGTGGCGCACCCCGCGGGGCTTATAGTCGCGGGCCTTTACCCCAACCCCGTGCCGTACTGTGACTTTGTCACCACCACCACTCATAAGACGCTTCGCGGCCCCAGGGGCGGGCTTGTGATGATGAAAGAGGAGCATGCGAAGAGGGTCAACAGCAGGGTGTTCCCCGGCACGCAGGGCGGCCCCCTGATGCACACGATAGCCGCAAAGGCAGTCGCGTTCAAGGAAGCGCTCCGGCCGGAGTTTAAGGAGTATCAGCGGCAGGTCGTGAAAAACGCCAAGTCCTTGGGCGAGCGTCTCACGGAGCACGGGTTTAAACTCGTTACGGGCGGCACGGATACTCATCTGATACTGGTGGACCTAGGGGAGACGGATTTCACCGGGAAGATGGCCGAGGATACGCTTGAGAGAGCTGGGATAACGCTCAATAAGAACGCTGTGCCGTTCGACCCCCGACCCCCGACGATAACGAGCGGAATAAGGATAGGAACCCCAGCCGTGACTACGAGGGGCATGAGGGAGGCAGAGATGACGGGGATTGCCGATCTCATTTTTGAAGCCCTTGGTCATGCCGATGACGATGGTGTCATCACGCGTATCGGAAACCAGGTGAGGGAGCTTTGTGACCAATATCCCATTTACAAGTACAAACTAGACTAATGAAATGCCCCTTTTGCCAAAGCACTAATAATAAAGTGATAGACTCGCGTCTCAGCCACGACGACCTTGCCATAAGGAGGCGCAGGGAGTGCTTGGATTGCAAGAGGAGGTTCACCACGTACGAGCGGGTTGAAGAGATTGACCTCTTGGTGGTGAAGAAGGACGGCAGGAGGGAGCGCTTTGACCGGAATAAGGTAGTACAGGGGATGCTGAGAGCGTGTGAAAAAAGGCCGATAAGCATTGATACCATTGAAGAGTTCGTAAGCAGCCTCGAAAGGGAACTGCAGGAGGCGGGCGACCTGGAGATTGATTCGAAGGAGATAGGGGAGAGGGTGATTAGAAAGCTCTACGATGTGGATGAGGTGGCCTACGTGAGGTTCGCCTCGGTTTACCGTTCGTTTAAGGACGTGAACCAGTTTATGGATGAGTTAAAAGAGCTTTTGAAGGGGAAAGAGGGCCCGGAGGCGGCCGTCTCTCTTCATGAACCTAGTGGTGGCGATAATGACGCTGAAGAGGAAAAATCTATTAGATATATCGGCCCTGGGAGGCGTAGAGGCGATTTAGCAGATGTTGATTGACAGCCACGCGCACCTTGACTCCCTCGATGACCTCGCCGGAGTGCTGGAGAGGGCGCAAGCGGAGAAATTGGATAGAATCGTCGCCGTCTCCAGTGACCTCGCCTCGTCTGAGGCTACATTGGAGATTGCTTCCCAAAACGAGATGGTTTTTGCCGCACTTGGCATCCACCCTCATAACGCCTCGGAGTACTCCCCCGAAGTGTTGGAGAGGATAAAAAAAGCCGCAAAATCAAAGAAGGTGGTTGCGATTGGCGAGACGGGGCTTGATTACCACTACAATAATTCATCTCCTTCCGAGCAGAAGGAGTCGTTTAGGAGCCACATACGCCTCGCAAAGAGCCTTAAGCTTCCTGTCGTAGTGCATGTCCGGGACTCTCACAAGGATGCGCTCGATATTATCAGAGAGGAGCAGGCGTGGGAGTGCATGGGTGTAATCCATTGTTTTACGGGGGATTGGGAGACGGCCAAGGGCTACCTGGATGAGGGGTTCTATATCTCATTCTCAGGGATAGTGACCTTTAAGAACGCGGATGAAATTAGGGAGGCGGCGCGTAATGTGCCGATTGAGAGGCTGCTCATAGAGACGGATTCCCCCTATCTCGCCCCTGTGCCGTTCCGTGGAAAGCCGAATGAGCCCTCGTTTGTCAAGTATGTGAGTGAGAGGATAGCGGAGGTCAGGGGGTTGTCCGTTGATAAAGTCGGTGAAGAGACGACCATAAACGCTAAAAACCTCTTTCTCTTTGAGGAAGGCGATGTTCCCACCTCGGTTGCGTACAGAATACGCGATTCACTCTATATCAATATCACTAACAGGTGCACTATTGCGTGCGCTTTTTGCGGAAAATGGAAGAGTTTTATGCTCAGGGATTACAATCTTAGGCTTAAAAAGGAGCCGGGGGTTGAGGAAGTATTGAATGCGGCGGGCGATGCGGCGGGGGTGGAGGAGGTGGTGTTTGTGGGCTGGGGTGAATCGCTGCTTAGAATCGAGGAGGTTAAGGAGATTTCGAAGAGACTCAAGGAGAAGGGGGCAAAGAGGGTGCGCGTTGACACGGATGGGCTTGCGAACCTAGTGCATAAGAGAAACGTTGTTCCTGAGTTGTCAAATTATGTAGATGCGATATCTATAAGCCTAAACGCGCAGGACAGCGCCACATACGCTAAGCTATGCCCCTCTAAGTATGGAGAAAAGGCGTATGAAGCTGT
>Ga0114931_10007518_pt1 | contig 13313 bp, 16 predicted proteins | sample 2SBtaG_FD_89579 | JGI IMG/M metagenome (GOLD analysis project Ga0114931, IMG submission 89579) | Deep subsurface microbial communities from Kolumbo volcano to uncover new lineages of life (NeLLi) - 2SBTROV14_V59a metaG | ecosystem: Environmental > Aquatic > Marine > Volcanic | place: Kolumbo... | reverse complement strand
TCCGGCGGCGAGGGTGCGTCGAACTTCCCATCCTGCTTCCGGCACCGGTCCCGATGTCCCGCGAGGCGGTCCCCAGCGCAGAGTCGGCCGGCGCGAGAGGTCGTCGGCGCTCAGGGTGGAGCCGGCAAGAAGGGTGCGTGCGGCAACCCAGGTCGTCTCGGCGACTCCGGCGCGGACGCGCAGGGTCAAGGGGTGGTGGCCCGGCGGCCGCAGAACGACCGCCAGCCAGCCGCCGGTGCCCCGGCCGAGCAGGCGCAGGGGTACCGCCCCCAGGCTCTCGGCGGCGGCGGGGACGTAGCCCCACTCCAAGTGCACGGCCTCGGGGGCGACATCCCAGGTCGTGCCGACGGCGCCGGCCACGGCCGCGTCAAGCGCGTCGCTCACCGTGGCCGCAGTGGCGGGAGCCGCGGCCAGGCACGCCGCCGCGGCGAGACCCGCGGCGAACCGACTAGCGGAGGAGATCATTGGTCACCTGCATCATCTGGTCGGCGGAGCTGATGGCCCGGGCGTTGATCTCGTAGGCGCGCTGGGCGGCGATCATGTCGGTCATCTCCTGGACGATTTCGACGTTGCTGGCCTCAAGAGCCCCTTGCTGCAGGCGTCCGAAACCGTTCTCGTCCGGGGCGCCGATAATCGGCTCTCCCGAGGCGGAGGTCTCCAGGTACAGGTTTTCCCCGGTGGCGAGAAGTCCGGTGGGGTTGATGAAGCGGGCCAGCTCGAAACGGCCCACCTCGATCGGCTCGGCGGCTCCGGCCACGGTCGCGGTCACGACCCCCGACGGGGTGATGGTCACGCCGGTGGCCTCCACCGGGACGAAGATTCCGGGGAGCGCCTGGTACCCGTCCTGGGTCACCAGGGTTCCGGTGTCCGAGAGCGTAAAGTTGCCGTCGCGGGTGTAGGCGGTGGTGAGGTCCGGCCGCTGCACCTGGAAGAAGCCGTCTCCCTCGATGGCGACGTTCAGCGGGCGGTCGGTCTGTTCCATGGGACCCTGGGAATGCAGGCGCTGCACCGCGGCGATCCGCACGCCCCGTCCGATCTGCACCGGCCCCACGCTCTCGGTGCCGCTGTCGGCGGCCGGACGCACGCCTAGGACCGTCTCGTACAGAACGTCCTGAAAGGCGACCCGGCTCCGCTTGAATCCGGTGGTGTTGACGTTGGCCAGGTTGTTGGCGATCACGTCCACCATTCTCTGCTGGGCCGTCATGCCGCTGGCCGAGGTTCTAAGACTTGCGTTCATGGTTCGGTTTCTCCCTAAAAGTTGCTGTGCGCCGCGCTAGACGTCGCCCACCTGCGATGCCGCGATCCGAAGCGCCTGGTCGATCGTCTTCAGCGATTGGACGTTGGCGGCGTAGGAGCGTTGGATCGACAGCATGTCGACCATGGTGAGCAGCGTGTCGACGTTCGAGTCCTCGACTTGTCCCTGGAGGATCCGGGTGGTCCCATCCGGGACCGCGACCGGTCGTTCCTGCGGTACGAACATCCCGTCGTCCTCGCGGCGGAGAGAAGCGAGGTCGCCGACGGTCTCCAGGCGGAGGCGGCCCGTGTTTTCGCCGTCCACGACGAGGGTGCCGTCGCGTTGAATCTCGATCTTCGACCCGAACAGGGCCACCGGGCCGCCCTGGTCCAGGACCGGGTGGCCGGCGAGGTCGGTGAGAAAGCCGTCCGAGTCGAGTCGCAGGGAACCGCCCCGGATCAGGCGTTCCCCTCGTGCCGTATCCACGACGAGGAATCCGGGACCGTCGAGGGCGACGTCCAGGGTGCGGCCGGTTTCCCGCAACGCCCCCTGGCGCCAGTCCGTCCATTGCGTCGGGGCCGTGGCCCCTCCGGTCGGCGCGGCGTGGGCCGCGACCCGCAGGGCCTTGAACCCGGCGGTGTTGACCTGGGCCAGATTGTTCGCCTGGACTTCCTGGAGACGCTGGTAGTAGTCGAGAGTGCGCGCGGCGCCTCCGATGCCGTTTACCATGCCCGTGTCTCCTCGGGAACGTTGCCGTTCATTTCATCTCCGTTCGGTTCGGATGGTCGGACCGGATTTCGGTCGCGGCGATGCCCGGTGAGTGCTCCCCGTTCCTCGTCCAAAAGCAAGGGATGTGCCGCCCGCCCGATTGCAAGTCGGCGGCCCGCAAGCTCTCTCCCCTCAAGCCGTTGCCTCGAATCCCCCGGGGGGGATGGAGAGCGGCTCCGAGGAACCGGAGGGCGGATCCGGAATCTTGTTCCGGCCGGCCGGAAAGGCGTTCTCGCCCGGTTCCAGGAGCGCGCGCACGACATCCTGGGCCAGAGTGGTCCGTCGCGCGATCTCTACCCGGGATCGGCCCTTGCGGGCGAGGGTCGTCGCCGAGGCGGTTCTGGTTCTGGGAGGATTCAAGGTCACCTCGAGAACGAGAACCAAAAGACAGAGCACAAACGAGAGACCGAGCCAGAACAGCAGCGGATCGCCGAGGCCCAGGGCGTCCGTCACGCGCTGGGGGAGGGCGGCGAGAGAGTGCGCGGCCGCTTCGGGCCAGGAACCCCAGGCGCCGGTGCGGACCGCCTCGGTCGGGGCGGCACCGGGTAGCAACAATCCGATCAGGATCGCGGGCAGGGTGGTTTTCAAGAAATGTTTCATGCGGCTTCCTCCTTGGAGCTCATGGCTTCCCGAAGCCGCCGGAGGGCCCGGGTGCGGAGCTGGGATACGCGGGATTCGGTAATGTGCAGGATCTTCCCGATCTGCTGGAGGGTGAGCCCCTCGTAGAAGGAGAGACTCAGGATCAACCGGTCTCGTTTCGAGAGAGCCTCGAAGGAGGCGGCCAGTTCCAGCCGTGTCTCCGCCTCCGCCAGGGTCTCCGGCATCTGCTCCGCCGAAGGATCGGGGAGGGTCTCGGAAAGGCGGCTCGGTTGGTCGCCCGCCTCGGGGACCGGGTCCAGGGAGAGCACCACCGGATCCCGGGACGTTGCGGTGTACCGCCAATAGGTCTTGAGATCCACCCCGAGAGCTTCCGCCACCTCGTCGGGTTTCGGATCGCGGCCGAGCTGTCGGCGGAGTTCCTCGGTGGCCTGGCGCAAGTCCCGGGAGTGTTCGCGGATCGAGCGCGGGACCCAATCCCAGCTGCGGATCTCGTCCATGATCGCCCCGCGAATGCGGGGAAGGGCGTAGGTGCTGAAGGCGAAGCCCAGAGATGGGTCGAACCCTTCCAGGGCCTGGACCAGGCCGATCGTTCCGGCGCTCACCAGGTCTTCGAGGTCCAGAGATCCGCTGAACTGACGGATGGTTTCCCGCGCCGCGTGATGCACGAGACCGAGGTACTGATCCAACAACCGGGTCCGAGTCTCCGGGTCCCGGGTCTTCACGTACCGGCTCCAAAGCGCGTTCGTGTAGTCGCGCCGAAGTCCTGGGGAAAGGGTGCTCACAGAGCCAGGCCTCGCCCCGCGACGGCGGGTTCGACCGCGGCGCGAGAGCCGTCGCGGAGGTCACCGGGAATTCGCTGGCCGTCGGTCATCCAGCGGATGGGCAGGCGCAGTTCCTCCGCGAGGATCGCGGTCGCCTCGCTTCCGGGGTATTCGTCCAGCTTGGTCGGCAGCAGGTGGGTGGCTCCGAAGCTCCGGGCCCGAAGGCCCATGCGCCGGGCGTGGATCGGGGCCAGGCCGGCGGGGAGCACGAGGTGCACTTCGTTCGGCGAGAGGCGTTCCAGGCAGGCGGCAACGGCGGCGAGGTCCTGCGTCTCTCCGGGTCCCCGTCCGGGAGTGTCGACCAGGAGGACGTCCCGGTCGGAGAGCCGGTGCATCGCCGCGGTGAGATCGTCCGGTTCGTACACAAGCTCAAGGGGAACCGAGGCCAGCTCCGCGTAGGCCCGGAGCTGCTCCACCGCTCCCGCCCGGAAGGTGTCGAGGCAGATCAGGCCGACCTTGCGGCCTCCGAAGGCGGCGCGATGGGTCGCAAGCTTGGCGATCGTCGTCGTCTTGCCGGCGCCGGTGGGGCCCACCAGGGCGACCGTCCGCGGCCGTTCCGACGGCGCCGCCCCCCGTGGGGGAGCGGAGCCGTCCTCTTCCGGAGCGGGCGCTTCGATCGGTTCCGGAGGGGGTGCCGCCGCCGCTTCAATCGATGCCGCTTCCCGCCGCGCGAGTTCTTCCCGTTTGCGGGTTGCCGCGGTCTCCGGGTCGGCGGCTACGACCTCGAAGGCGTCGTCCCCGTCGGTGAGGCGGCGGACGGCCAGAAGCACGGCGTCTTCGCCGATCACCGCGTTCACTTGAGCGAACAATTCGGGAATGCTGGAACCGGTGAAGGTTTCAAGACTCATTGGACAACTCCCACATGCTGAGGGTCTGGATGGGGGTTTGGGGGGGCAGTTCCGCCAGGGAAACCACCGCCAGTCGGGGGAAACTCGATTCGATCAGGCGCCGGATGCCGACCCGAAGCGCGGGAGGCGTGATCAGGGGAGGCAGGCTGCCTCCCCGCCGGGCGTCGGCGAGGATCCCGTTCAGAGTTTCCAGGGCCGCGGTCAGCTCCGAGGGATCCATGCCGTGGCGCGCGCCGTCCGGCTTGGAGGGGCTCAGGGTCTACATGAGCGCCTACTCCAGGCGCGGGCCGACGGCGATCCCGCGCACCACCCCGTCGTCTCCGGCAAGCAACTGGGAGATCACCATGGCGAGGGATCGCCGGACGTGCTCGGTCAGCACCTCGGGGTCCTTGGTCTGGTCGGCGGCGTCGGAGAGGGCCTCCAGGATCGTCACCAGGTCCCGCACCGGAATCCCTTCCCGGACCAGACGCTGGAGGACGCGATGAAGCGTCCCCAGGGTGACCCGTCCGGGGATGAGATCCTCGACCAGGGACGCGTTCGACTCCTTCAGACCGTCCACCATCTCCTGGGTTCTCTGGCGGCTGAGGAGGTCGGCCGCGTGCTCGCGGATCGTCTCCATGATGTGGGTGGTGAGGACCGTCGTTGGATCCACGACCGTGTACCCCGCCGCCTCGGCCTCGAGGCGCGCCTCGGGTGCGATCCAGACCGCGGGAATGCCGAAGCTCGGGTCCGTGGTGGCGGTTCCCGGAAGGCTCGCGCCGGAGCCTGTCGTGTCGAGGGCAAGAAGACTCTGCAGGGCGAGTTCCCCCCCCGCGATCCGGACCCCCCGGATCTTCATGCTGTATTCGTTGGCCGAGAGCTGGATGTTGTCCCGCACTCGTACCGGCGGAACGAGAATGCCGAGTTCCATCGCGAGCTGCTTGCGGACGATGCCGATGCGTGGGAGCAGGTCGCCGTTCTGGCTCTCGTCCACGAGGGGCACCAGGCCGTAGCCGATCTCCAGCTCCAGGTCCTCGACGCTCAACAGTTCACGGATGGCCGGCATCTCCGTCGGGGAGGCTCCGTCACTCGCCTCGTCTTCCTCGTCCGCGACCCGTGCCGCCCCGGCGCGGCGCGACAACACGAAGGCGAGGGCGCCCGTGACCGTGGCGAGAAAGAGGAAGGGGAAGGGAGGAAGCCCGGGAATGATGGCGAAGGCAACCAGCATGGCCGAGGCGGTCCAGATCGCCCGCGGATTCCTGGTGAGCTGGCTCCCCAGGGAGGGGGCCATGCCGCCGCCGGTCGACCCGTAGGTGACGAGAATTCCGGCCGCCGTGCTCACGACCAGGGCGGGAATTTGGGTCACCAGGCCGTCGCCCACGGTGAGGGAGCCGAAGGTGGTGATCGCGTCGCCGCCGCTCATGCCGCGCTGGGTCACCCCGATGACAAAGCCGCCGACGAGGTTGATGGCGGTGATGATGATGCCGGCGATGGCGTCGCCCCGGACGAACTTGGCGGCGCCGTCCATGGAGCCGTAAAAATCGGCGTAGCGGTTGATCTCCTCCCGGCGCCGACGCGCCTCGTTCTCGTCGATGAGCCCGGCCCCGAGGTCCGCGTCGATGCTCATCTGCCGTCCGGGCATGGCGTCGAGGGTGAATCGGGCGGCGACCTCCGCCACGCGTCCCGCCCCCTTGGTAATCACGACGAAGTTGATTACCACCAGGATGAGGAAGATCACCAGACCGACGACGATGTTGCCGCCGATGACGAAGTTCCCGAAGGCGGAGATGACCTGACCCGCCTGGCCGGAGCTCAGAATCAGCCGGGTGCTGCTCACGTTCAGGCCGAGGCGGAAGAGAGTGATGAGAAGGAGGAGGCTGGGGAAAATATTGAATTCGATCGGATCCCGGGCCGAGAGGACCACCAGGAGGGTGACGATGGAAAGCGCGAAGCTCAACGCCAGGAAGAGATCCAGGGCTACCGAGGGAAGCGGAATAATGAGGAGCGCGATGACGGTGATCACGCCCAGGGCGAGATAGGTCTCCGCCGAGGAGGAGAACGACAGCTTCGGGAACCCGGAAGCGCGCACGGCCTTGGGCACGGCCCCCCGGGGAGGCGCACCGGAGGTGGAAGGCGGCGCGGCTTCCGCTCCCGAGGCGGGCATGGCGGCCGAACGAGTGGTGGCGGCGACGGAACTCACGAGATGCTCCCGGTCGGCAGGGTGGAATCGGCGGCCGGACTCCGATCACGGAGCCGGTAGACGTAGGCCAGGATCTCGGCGACGGCGGCATAGAGCGCCGGGGGAATCGGTCGCCCGACCTCGGCGGTGGCGAGGAGCGCCCGGGCCACCGGGCGGTTCTCGACCAGGGGAACCCCGGCGCGGCGGGCCAGGGACTTGATCCGCTCGGCCAGCTTGCGTTGTCCCATCGCCACCACGGTCGGAGCCGCGGAGACCGAGACGTCGTAGCGAAGGGCCACCGCGATGTGGGTCGGGTTGGTGACGACCACGTCGGCCCCACCGACGTCCTGGAGCATGCGGCGGCGCGCCATGGCATGGGCCATGGCCATGATCTTGCTCTTGACCATCGGGTTGCCCTCGGTGTTCTTGGTGTCGTTCTTCACTTCCTCCCGGGTCATCAGCATCTTTCTTCCATCTTGCGGTGCTGATAGCCGTAGTCGATCGCCGCCAGTACCAGGTAGGCGAGACCCATCAGGATCGCCAGCCGTCCGAGGAGATGGAAGAGCGCGGCCGCGATCTGGGCGGGGCCGGTGCTCCCGAGGGTTCCGAGTTCAGGGACGGCGCGGGAGAGCAGGAAATAGGAAAGCAACCCGATGGCGGTCAACTTGAGAACCGCCTTCAGCCCGGTGAAGAGCGACTCGGTGCTGAACACCCGCTTGATCCCGGAGCCGGGGTTGACATTGGAAAACTTCGGGGTGATCGGGGTCAGGGAGAGGACCCCTTTCGCCTGGATCAAGTTGATGAGGACCACGACCGCCGTCATGCCCAGGGCGTAGGGCATGAACGCGAGGAGGTATCCCCCCGCGGTGTGTCGGAGGAATCCGACCGCGCCGCCGGCACCGAGGTCCCGGAAGGACATGGCGCCCAGGGCGTCGCGGAAGAGGCCGGTCGAAAAACGCGTGAAGCTGGCGCCGGCGCTCGTCATCATGACGACGGTTCCCGCGAGAAGGACGAAGGCGGTCGACAGCTCCGTACTGCGCGCGACCTGGCCGTCCCGGTGGGCCTCGGTGCGGCGGCGAGCCGTCGGTTGTTCAGTTCTTTCCTGGCCACCGGAATCCTCCGCCATGAATCAGTTCCCCCACGGTTCGGCGTGGAACCCGTCGATGGTGTCGGTGATCCGCCCGGGAATGTTTCCCATCCATCCTTCGAGGGTGGTCGCCACCATCGGGAGGGTCAGCCCCACCATGATCAGGCCCACCCCGATGGTGACCGGGAAGAGGACCATGATGGCGTTGAGCTGGGGCACGGCCCGGCTGGTAATGCCGACGGCGAGATTGATCAGCACCAGGGCCACCAGCGCCGGAGCCGCGACCTGGAGCGCGACCGAGAAAAGGGTCTCGAAGATTCGGGTTCCGATGCCCGGGCCTCCGGCCAGGACGAGGTTCAATCCCGGCGGGAGCGCTTCCAGGCTTCGACCCACTCCGCGCAGCAACATCAGGTGACCGTTGACGCTGAGATAGATCAACAATGCGAGAAAACTCTGGAGTTGCCCCACCCCGGGAATGACTACCTCGGAAACCGGCGACGCCGATGGACCGAGATTGAGTCCCATCTGGCTGGTAAGGACTTCGCCCGCCATGGACGCTCCCTGGACCACCACGGCGGCGCCCAGACCGATCAGGAGGCCGAGGAGGAATTCCATGGCGAGTCCGACGGGAATCCGGAGGAGCTGATCCGGAACCTCGGCCCGGGAGACGGTCGGGAGAAGCATGAGGGTCAACACGAAGGCCAGGGCCGCCCGCAGGATCCTGGGGAGGCCTTGCATCGACCAGAGGTGGCCCACCAGGAGCATGCCGGTGACCCGGGTCAGCACGAAGGCGAAGGTGGGAAGGTTGGCGGGTACGAGAACCCGCTCCAGGAGCCCCGTCGTCATGGTGAGAGGGTCCCCATGACCGAGAAGGTGCCCATGAGGTATTCCATCAGGCTGCTGATGATCCAGGGGAGGGTGATGAGGAGAATCGCGCCCAGGGCCAGGATCTTCGGGATGAAAGTCAAGGTCTGTTCCTGGATCTGGGTCACCGCCTGGATCAGGCTGACCACCACCCCGACCAGGAGCGACCCAAGCAGCATCGGACCCGCGATGGTGAGCGCCAGGAGGACCGCCCGGCGGATGATTTCGATGGCGAAGTCGCTGGACATGGCGTTTTACCTGAAGCTCATGACGAGGTTGCGAACGACGAGGGTCCACCCGTCGGCCAGGACGAAGAGCAGCAGCTTGAAGGGGAGGGACATCATCATCGGCGGCAGCATGAACATGCCGAGGCTCATGAGAACCGAGGCCACGATCAGGTCGACCACGATGAAGGGGATGAAGATGAGGAACCCCATCTGGAAGGCGGTGCGAAGCTCGCTGGTGACGAAGGCCGAGATGAGGGTGACGATCGGGATGTCGTCGTCGGAGTCGACCGACTCCAGTCCGGTGAGGTCCGCGAAGAGTTCGAGATCCTTGGCTCCGGTGTTGTCGAGCATGAAGGCGCGCAGTGGCTTGACGCCGACCCGGTAGGCCTCGGCTTGGGTGATCTCCCCTCGGAACAGCGGTTGCAGGGCGGTGCTGTTCACTTGCTCCAGGACCGGGTGCATCACAACCCCGGTCAGAAGGAGCGAAAGGGCCACGAGGATCTGCACCGGAGGCGAGTTCTGGGTTCCGAGCGCGGGCCGGAGGAACTGGAGGACAATCAGGATGCGGGTGAAGCTCGTCATGAGGAGAAGCATGGCGGGCAGAAGCGTCAGGAACCCGACAAAGACCACCAGCCCCACCGCGCCGGAAAGGCGAAGCGCGTCCTCCCCTTCCCCGACGGTGACGGTGACCGGCGGGCCGATTGTTTCGGGATTCAGAAGGGCGCTCGCCGGGGAGGGCGCGGTCGGGGTCTGGGCCATTCCCGGGGAGGCCGCGGTCAAGGCAAGGAGCACCAGACCGAGGGGAAGGTAGCGCTTGAGGTGGTCGGCGAAGGTGGCGCCTTTCGCGTTGGATTCCTGCGTCAGGGCGGCCACGAGTTCCTCGCCCCGCAGTTCGGTCAGGAGCCGGGTGCCCCCCTCTCCCAGGGAAATGACCAGGACCCGATCCGCCACGCGCAGCAACCCGACCCCCTGCTTGGCGCCGAGCGGAAGCTTCTTGATCAGCTTCAGCGCTACCGGGCTCTGTCCGGAGGCAGACCCGCGCTGGGTCTTCTTGAGGAGGTACACGGCGAGCAGGAGCAACCCCACCGTCACCGCGAAGGCGGCAACGACACCGAGATAGCCGGAAGCGATCACGCCGCTTCCCGTTCCTGACCGTCGGCCAGAAGACGGGTGATCCGCACGCCGAAGTTGTCGCCGATCACCACCACTTCGCCCTCGGCGAGCTTGCGGTCACCGACGTGGATGTCGACCGGGTCGCCCACGAGACGGTCCAACTGGACGACCGAGCCCTCGCCCAGGTCCATGATCTCGCTGAGAGCCATGCTGGTCCGGCCGATCTCGATGATCACCGGCATGGAAACGTCGAGCAGCGAGTCGATGGAAAGGGCCTGCTTTCCCTCGGCGGCCTCGCCGGGTGCCTCCGACGGCGGCACGGCATTCTGTTCGGTCGGTTCCGACGGATTGGGACTGGAAGTCGATTCTGCGGTCAAAGGACCCTCCCTTGCTTGGTGTGGACCGACCGGTCCGGGTTCGGCGTATCGACGGTCCTGGTGATCCGCAGGCCGAGCCGGCCCTTGGATCGTCCCAGCCCGGCCTCATAGAGAAGCCGACCGTTCAAGTGGACATGAACCGGAGCGTCGACGCTCCGGCCCGTGTCGATGATCTGACCCTCCCGGAGCCCGGACACCACACGCATGGGCAATCGCAGCGGCGGAAGTTGCGCCGAGAGGGTCAAGTTGGAATGCTTGATGCGGGACGAGCGGAGGAGGCGGCTCACCCGCTCCGTGGCCGCGGCATCGGAGGCTTCGGCGGGCGCGGATTCAAGAGCCGCTTCGAGCTCCGCGTAGGGAAGTCCCAGGGAAACGGTTCCGGTGCCGTAGGGCGTGCGCCATCCGAACAGGATCGTGAGAACCCGCGTCTCCGGGCGAATACGCTTCGATTTCGCCGGTGTGGACTCGAACCCGGAGATCTTGCTCGATATCGGGAGGAGGCCGCTCCAGGCTCCGGTCAGCGTCTCGAGGGTGCGGGATGTGAGGTTCGCGATCACGCCGCGTTCGATGGCGGTCAAGGGCCGTCGGAGGCCGGTCGGACGGCCGGCTCCCCCCAGCATGCGATCCACCAGGACGAGGGCCACTTCCGCGCTCCAGTCGAGCACACCCAGGCTCCCGCTACCGCGTCCGGCAGGGAAGAAGAACGCCGCCGCCGGTGCGTCGAGGGAATGGGCGAACTCCGAGAAGTAGGCGATCTCCGTGGCCTCGATCTCGATTTCGACCGGCGCGCGAAGCTGGACGGAGAGGAGCTTGGCCAGATTCCGGACGAAGGTCTCCCCGGCGTCGGCGACCGTCCGCATGACGGTCTTGCCCGGCAGAGGAGGCCGCAGGAAATTGTATGGTTGGACCGCCGGTTCACCGACGGGGAGGTCGCCTCCGCCTCCGGACGCGAAGATCCGGTCGATGGCGACCTGGTTGAGACGCTCCGCCATGGCGCTACTGGACCACGAAGCCGGGGAGATACACGGTGACGATGGACGGGTCGCCCACCAGCTTCCCGACGTCCCGGGTCAAGTTCGCCTTCATCTCTTTGCGGGCGGTGGGGCGCGACAACCATTCCATGGTGTGGCTTCCCAAGGTTTCCAGCACGGTGTCCTCGACGATGTGCTTGTGGCTCCTGAGGTAGTCGAGAAGTTCTTTGTTCTGGATGTCGATCACCACCGAGGCCATCAGGAAATGCACGCCCTCGGAACCGGTCGGGTTGACAACAATGTTCTCGAGCTTCAGGGCGGAACCGCCCTTTCCGCCTTCGGCATCCGCCATCAGCTCTTCGGAACCGGATCCCTCCGCGTGGGTCTCTTCCTTGGCCGCCGGTGTCGAACCTCCGGCGAACCGGGGGCCGAGAACCGCGGCTCCGAGCCCCAGTCCGACCACGACGGCACCTGCCAGCGCCCCGATCATGAGTCCCTTGCCGGGTCCCTTCGGTGCGGCCCCTTCGGCCTGGGGGTCGAGTTCGACGACTTTCGCTTCCGCCATGTCCATTGCCCTCCATGGATGTTGTGGGTGTCCGGACCCATGGAAAGCAATCCGCGTACCAAGCCGGACCCCGGCGCTGGTCCCTTCGGTGTCGTTCGTATGTTGAGTCGCAAGAAGGTCTTACAGGATGGATGAGGCGCCGGGGGGAGGGCCGTGGAGCCGGCCCGGAAGGAAACGGAAAGGGCGGGGCGGAACATTGTTCCGAACCGGTCAGGAGTTCCGCCCGGCCGCTCCCGGGGAGAAGGCGGCCGGGCGGAGAGGCCTAGCGGCGGATGTTGATCATGTCCGACATCATGCTGTCCGCGGTGGAGATCATCCGGGCGTTGGCCTGAAATCCCCGCTGGGTCACGATCATTCGGGTGAACTCCTCGGTGATGTCCACGTTCGAGCCTTCTAGGGCTCCCGAGACCACGGCCGAGGTCGTGGTGTCCCCGGAGAATCCGGCCACCGGCTTCCCCGAGCTCGCCGACTCCTCGTACAGGTTCCCCCCGCTCCGCAGGAGCCCCGCCGGGTTGTTGAAGGTGGCAAGCGAAACCTGACCCAGGGAGAGACTGATGCCGTTCGAGTAGATTCCCTGGATCACGCCGGTGGGGTCGACGGTGATGTTCACCAGATCCCCCGCCTCGTAGCCGTCCTGGCTACTGATCGCGGCGGTGGACGATCCGCCGAGGGAGGTCAAGCTGCCGGCGTCTCCGCCCAGACCCGCCAGCATGTCCACGGTGAACGAGCCGCCGTCGGTGGGTGTGATCGTGAGCGCCGAGGCGCCTTCGGCGTAGGTCCAGGTGGCGAGGGTGCCGTCTTCGTTGAAGGTCGCGGTACCCGCGGTCGAGGGGGAGACCGCCGCGTCGTCGGTCGCCGCTTGCCAGCCCCAGGTTCCGTCCCCGTTGCTGGTGAAGGTCAGGGTCAGGTCGTGGGATGCGCCGCTTCCGTCGAAGACCTGGGCCGACATCGTATGTTCTGTTCCCGCCTCCGCTCCGGAGTCCAGGTTTCCGGAGAGCACGACCCGTGAGGTGGCGTGAGGCGGCGCGCCGGTTTGGAGATCGAGCACGATATCGCCGACGCCGCCGGTGAGGTTGCCCTGGGAATCCGCGGTGATTCCCTGGAGGAACGCCCCGGTTCCTCCCAACACCAGGCGCCCCGTCGGGTCGATCTGGAAATTGCCGGCGCGGCTGTAGACCGTCTTTTGGCCGTTCGAGAGAGCAAAGAGCGCGTCCCCCTGGATGGCCAGATCCAGCGGCCGTCCGGTGGCTTCGAGGGCTCCCTGAGTGAACTGGGCGTCGATGCTTCCGATCCTGGCTCCGCCTCCGATCTGGATCGGATTCGTACTGCCGTGGTTCCAGGCGGAGCCGGTGGCGCCCGCGAGGATCTCTGCGAAGCCTTCCTGGGTTGCGACGCGCGACGCCTTGAACGCGATGGTGTTGACGTTGGCGATGTTGTTTCCGATCACGTCGAGACGGGTCTGGTGGGTTCTGAGGCCGGAGATGCCGGCGAGTAGGGCACGCAACATGCTGTGTTTCCTCCAGTGCGGGTTCAGGCGGCGTCCGGGGACGTCCCGACTTCGGCCAGGGATTCCAGGACCACGTCCAGGGATCCGACCTTCAGGATGATCTGTCCGCCTTCGAAGAGCACACGGTCCACGGTACCGGAGATGTAGGAGGTCACCGAGACCGTCTGGTCTCC
>Ga0114931_10007517_pt1 | contig 13313 bp, 15 predicted proteins | sample 2SBtaG_FD_89579 | JGI IMG/M metagenome (GOLD analysis project Ga0114931, IMG submission 89579) | Deep subsurface microbial communities from Kolumbo volcano to uncover new lineages of life (NeLLi) - 2SBTROV14_V59a metaG | ecosystem: Environmental > Aquatic > Marine > Volcanic | place: Kolumbo... | reverse complement strand
TCAAAGGGTCACGGTCAATGACGCCGAGAGCCCGCTCGGCTGGCTCCGCCGGCGCAAGGACCGCAGCGGCAAACCGATGATCAGCGCCGCCCAGTTTCGCGCCGGCGAACGCCTCAGGACCGAATACACCTTTGCCGGCATGACACCGAGGGTGACCGCCAACTGGTCGCCGAGCACCATGGGCCGCAATTCGAGGCGCACCGGCGCTCCCGGACCGCAGGACCTGAGCGACGAGATACTGGCGGCAAAGGAACGCGTGCGCCAGGCTCTCGACGAGGTCGGGCCGGACTTTCGCGGCGTCCTCATCGATATTTGTTGTGAACTCAGGGGCCTCGAAGAGATCGAGCGGGCCCGCGGGTGGCCGCAAAGGTCGGGCAAGGTCGTGCTCGGGCTGGCACTGAACAGCCTCGCCCGGCACTACGGCTATCTGCAGGACAGGCCGCGCCCGGCCGGTGGTGAAGACGGCCTCGTACACTGGGGCAGCACCGACTTCAAACCGTCGCTCACGGCGTGGAAATAGTCGCCTCGGCATCGCGTCTCATGCGGGCGACCATGGCACTGAGACCATTCGAGCGCTGCGGCGTCAGGTGCTCATGCAGGCCGAGTTCGGAGAGAATGGCCTCTGCATCGATGGCGAGCAGTTCGCTGGCGCTCTTGCCGTTATAGATTTCCAACAGGATCGCGATCAGTCCCTTGACGATCAGGGCGTCGCTGTCACCGACGAATGTCAGGCGATCGCCGGCGCCGGGATTTGGGCGATCGATGTCGGTTTTCAGCCAGACCTGGCTGACGCAGCCGCGAACCTTGTTGGCATCGGTGCGGTCGTCTTCGGGAAAGGGTGCGAGCTGGCGGCCGAGTTCGATGACATAGCGATAGCGATCCTCCCAGTTGTCGAGAAACTGAAAATCTTCGCGAATAACCTCGAGGCTCATGATGGTGTTGCCCAATTTCGCGATTGAAATCGCGGCTGCCGGTTCGGTGTCTATCAGATAGTGCGTCCGACCTATCGAGCGCAAGAGGCTGGCGTGTGTCACCGGTGATCCGGCCACGTTACTGGCGCTTGACATGTCGGTTGGGACGAGGCCCAACTGCAACGATGAACCAGCAGCCAGATAGCCCGCCGGCGCGGGTCGGCACCGGCGCCGGCGCAAACGTCGATCCGGGCGAGGTCGCGCACTTTGCCGCTCTGGCCGCGAAGTGGTGGGACCCCAACGGCGCGTTTCGCCCGCTGCACCAGATCGGGCCGGTTCGCCTTGCATTCATCCGTGACCAGATTTGCAGCGGTTTCGAGCGCGATCGGCATGGACCGGCGCCATTCGAGGGTTTGTCGTTCCTCGATATTGGTTGCGGCGGCGGCCTGATTGCGGAACCGCTGGCGACGCTCGGCGCCAGGGTCACCGGCATCGATCCGGCCGAAAGCGGTATCGAGGCGGCACGGCTGCATGCCGGCGAGCGGGGCCTCTCGATCGAGTACCGGGACCAAACGGCGGAGTCGCTGGCGGCCGAGGGCCGCAGCTTCGATGTCGTTCTCTGCCTTGAGGTGGTCGAGCATGTGCCGGATGTCGGCGCGTTGGTCGCCACTGCGTCCGGGCTGGTGAAGCCGGGCGGGATATTGATCCTTTCGACCATCAATCGAACGGCGAAATCGTTCCTGCTCGCCATCGTCGGCGCGGAATATGTGCTCAGGTGGCTCGCCAGGGGAACACATCAGTGGGACCGCTTCGTCACGCTCGCCGAGCTTGGCCGTCATGTCGAGGCCGCCGGTTGCGATGTCCGCGAGGTTCAAGGCATGGTTTATGGGCCGATTTCCGGCACCTGGTCGCTCGCACACGATACCGACGTCAACTACATCATGGCGGTGACCAGACGGAGCGACGGGAATTGACCGGCGCTGCCCGCCATCGCCAATGTTGCCGGGTTTCGCAATGCCAAACCTGAGGCGTGCCCTCGGTCCGCCTTGATTGACCGCGATGTTGGTACCGGGCCGGTCATGGGACGACGAACATGATCCGACCTTTCAGGGCTCCGGGCCACGGCTTTTGTGCTAGGTTTCACGGATGGTGTTGGACAAAAAGACGCGCACAGCGCCCGCCAGAGGTCCTGACAGGCTCGAGCGCAAGATCCGGGCGAGCCGATGGGCGCTCGGGTTCGAGCGGCTTTGGCCCCGGGTCTGGCTGGTTCTCGGCGTTGCCGGCGTCTTTCTGCTGGTGTCGCTGCTCGGGCTCTGGCCGCTGCTTGCCCCGCTCGCCCATAAGATCGTTCTCGCCGGATTTGGCGTTGCCCTGCTCGGCGCGCTGGTCTGGCTGATACGGGTGCGCTGGCCGAGCCGCGAGGAAGCGGTTCGTCGGCTCGAGCGGCTCTCGGGCGTGGCCCATCGCCCGGCGTCGTTCTATGACGACAGGCTGAGCATTGCTGCGGGCGGCGGCGTTTCCGAGCAACTCTGGCGCGAACACCGCAACCGCCTGGCGCGGCTGTTCGCCCGTTTGCGGGTCAACTGGCCGCGGCCCCGCGTCGATCGCCACGACCCGTTTGCAGCCCGTGCCGTGCTGCTGCTGGTCCTCGGGCTGGCGGCGATCGTCGTCGGTGATGCGGGCGAAGACCGGATCCGTTCGGCGTTTCGCTTTGGGCCGGAGCCCGTCACCCTTTCCCAGGCCCGGCTCGATGCCTGGGTGACGCCGCCACTTTATACCGGCAAGCCACCGCGCATGCTGGCCGATGGGGCCGTCGCCCTTCGGAGCGATGGCCACGTCGCCGAAATGATCGAGGTGCCCGAGGCCAGCGAGGTGATCATTCGCGTCTCCGGCGCCGACGCCCGCCGTTTCTCGGTCGAACACGAGGCAGCCGGCAACGCCGAGCCGCGCCAACTGAGCCGTGGTCCGGAGACCGACGATGCGGGTGATTTCGCGGAGTTTCGGGCAACGCTGAAACGTGATGGCCGGATCGCGGTTCAAGATGGCGGGCGCGAAGTGGCGAGTTGGCGGTTTTCGGTCCTGGAGGATCACCCGCCGAAGATCAAGCTGGCGAAACCGGCCTCGCAGGGGGCGCGGGGCGCTCTGCGTCTCGCCTACGAGGTCGAAGATGACTATGGCGTGGTTTCCGCCGAGGCGCGCATCCGCCGGAGCGAGACGGTGGGCGAAGGCGAGGGCAAGGGCAAGGCCGATGGCGCGGTCGGCGGGCGAAAGGCGGGCACGGCGCCCCTCTTTGACGAACCGCCCCGGTTTGCTTTGAGGCTCGCCAAGCCGAACGCGAAGAAGACCAATGGCACGACCTATAAGGACCTGACGGCGCATCCCTGGGCAGGATTGGAAGTACAACTCACCCTGATCGCCCGCGACCAGGCCGGCCAGACCGGCTCGAGCCCACCCCAAACGCTCCTGATGCCGGCGCGCAATTTCACCGAACCGCTGGCCAGAGCCGTGGTCGAGCAGCGCCAAAAACTCTATCTGGAGCCGCACCGGCGATTGCGCGTTGCCCGGGCGCTCAACGCCCTGACCATCGCGCCCGAGTACTTCATCAAGGATAAGACCGTCTATCTGGGATTGCGGTCGGCCTATTGGCGGCTGAAACAGAACCGGTCGCGGAAGGTGCTGCGAACCGTATTCGATCAACTCTGGGACATTGCGCTCCGGATCGAGGATGGCGATCTGTCCGATGCCGAGCGGGCCCTGCGGGCGGCCCAGGAGCAGCTCGCCAAGGCGCTCTCGCAAGGCGCCCCCGAGGCCGAGATCAAACGGCTCATGAAGAACCTGCGCACGGCGCTCAACCGTTTCCTGCAATCCCTCGCCCAGCAACAGGTCGGCAAGACCGATCGTTCGTCACAAAAGATGGCCGGGAACAACCGGCTGCTGCGACCGCGAGACCTCAACCGGATGCTCGAGAATATCGAGAAGCTGGCCCGGTCCGGCTCGCGCGATGCCGCCCAGCAGATGCTCTCGCAGTTGCGCGATATGCTCGAACGCCTGCAATCCGGCCGGATGGCCAATTCGCAGCGCTCCAATCAGGCCATGCAGATGCTCGAGCAGTTCGGCGAGCTGATCCAGAAGCAGCAACGGCTGCTGGACGATACCTATCGCCAGCGGCGCGGCGGATCGGACCGGCGCGACCAGAGCGACGGCCGGCGTCAGGGCCAGGGCAATGGCAAGGGTCGGCGCCAGGGCCGCGGCCGCGTCGGCGAGGGCGACAAGGGCCAGCCGGGTGAGCGGGGCCGCGGGCTGGCCGGGCGCCAGGGTGATCTGCGCGGCGAACTCGAACAGTTGATGGAGGACTTGAAAGGTTTCGGCAGCCGTATCCCGGGGCCGCTGAACGGCGCCGGCCGGGCCATGAGCGAGGCAGAGCGCGAACTCGAGGGCAAAGACCTCGATCGGGCAACGCAGCAGCAGTCGCTGGCGCTCGATCGCTTGCGCAAGGGGGCCCAGTCGATGGCCGAACAGCTCCTCAAGGGTATGACCGGGCAATTCGGCAACGCCCAGAGGGGCCGCGATCCGCTTGGCCGGCCGCAGAACGGACGCGGCAACAACCCGGACGCGAGCGTTCACGTCCCCGATGAAATCGACATCCAGAAGGCCCGGCGCATCCTCGAAGAATTGCGCCGGCGGCTCAGCGAGCAGACCCGCCCGCCGATCGAACTCGACTACCTCGAAAGGCTCCTGAAACGGTTTTGAGCCTTTCCCGGCCCGCCCCAACGATGGAGAGCCAAATGTCGGACCATGGAACGTTTCACTGGAATGAACTGCTGACCGGTGATGTTGAAAAAGCGAAGACGTTTTTCAGTGCCACGGTCGGCTGGACCTACCATGCTTTCCCCATGTCCGATCGGACCTACTGGGTCGCGATGGTCGGTGATAAACCGATCGGTGGTATCATGGAGATGCCGGCGGGACTCCCCGAAGGCACGCCGCCGCACTGGATGAGCTACATGGCGGTCGACGATGTCGATGCGCGCGTTGCCCAGGTCGGGGCGGCCGGCGGAGAGGTCTTGCAGGAGCCGTTCAGCGTCGAAAGCGTCGGCCGCATCGCCATCATCCGTGATCCATCGGGCGCCGTGCTCGGCTGGATCACGCCGGCGGCGCATGGCTGACCGGTCAAGAGTGGGCTTTGCGCGTCTCTCGGCGATCATTCCTGGGGCCGACGCCCGTCAGTCGCCGGGCGTCGGGACTTTGGGTTTGCTCTCGCCATCGAGCGCGCGGGCTTCGTCGGCGAGCATGACCGGAATGCCGTCGCGAATCGGATAGGCGAGGCCGGCTGCCCGGCTGATCAGTTCCTGGGCGTCCCGGTCGTATTCGAGCGTCGTCTTGGTCAGCGGGCAGACCAGGATCTCCAGAAGTTTCGGATCGAATGCATGGTCCGCGGCTTTGTCGTCGTCCGGCATGTTCCCTGACCTCGATGTTGTGGTTTCCTGGCTATTGCAACGTCGAGCCCGAACCGTCGTCGCGGGCGGCGAACTCCATTTCGGCGAGCGCCACCAGCACCTCGGCCCGCTCCTTCAGGGTCGGCGCCTCCAGCAGGGCCTGCTTTTCCTCGCTGCCGTAGGGACTGATCATCGACAAAGTGTTGACCAGAAACTCGGTGCTCGAATCGTGGATTGCCTCCCAGTCGGCCTTGAGTTCATTGGCGTCGAGATAAGTTTTCAGGACGACCAGCAGATGGTCGCGATCAACTTGGTCTTCGCCATGACCCGACACCAGGTCGTGGGCGAAATCATAGCCGACCTCGAACGTGCGGTAAGGCTCCCGTGTTTCGATCTCCTCGCCGAGACGAAAGCGCGCGATGCCGGTCAGCGACACGACGTAGCGGCCGTCGTCGGTTTCCGAAAAGGCGGTCAGCCGGCCGACGGTCCCGACCGACCTGAGGGGCGCCGACTTGCCGGCGGGAGAGTCTGGCTCGTCGTCATCGCCGGGAGTGCGGGCCGGCTGGACGATCCCGAACAACCGATCGCCGGCCAGAACATGGTCGATCAGGGCCAGATACCGCGGCTCGAAGATATTGAGCGGCATGCTCGAGCGCGGCAGCAGGATGGCCTTGCGCAGCGGAAACACGATGATCCGCGACGGCAGGGCATCCAGGTGGGGATAGCGTTCGGTCGTCGGGATAACAGGGCTCCTGGCGTCAGGAAAACAGGAGCAGCGAAAGCCGCCGCCTGCCTTCTATGGTTTGCGGATCGTTTGGGCCCCAGGCCTCGAACAGCTGGACCAGTTGCTTGCGGGCGACCTCGTCGTTCCAGTCGCGCTGGCGCGAAATCAGATCGAGCAACTGTTCGGCCGCGCCGGCCCTGTCACCCTGGGCATTCAACGACATCGCCAGATCGAAGCGCGCCTGATGGTCGCCGGAGTTCGTTTCCAGGCGGCGCCGCAGCTCCGACACCTCGCCACTTCCGCCGGCCTTGCGAGCCAGATCGAGCATCGCTTCGGCACTGGCAATCGCCGGGTTCGATTTTTTGGCCACCGGAACCAGGGCGAGCGTCTGCTCGGCCTCATCGAGATTGCCATTGCCGATATGGCATTTGGCAAGTCCGGCCAGCGCCTCGGCATTCTCGCGGTCCTCGCCGAGCACGGCGGCATAGATCTCGCCGGCACTTTGCAAATCGCCCTCTTCGAAGAGCTCATCGGCCGAGGCCAGAACCTCTTCGGGCCCCGAGAGGGCGCCGGCACCCGCGACACGCTCGATGAACGCCTTGATCTGGCTCTCGGGCTGGACCCCGGCGAACATGTCGACCGGCCGGCCATCCTTGAAGGCGAAGACGGCGGGGATCGATTGCACGCCCATCTGGGTCGGGATCTGGGGATGCTCGTCGATATTCATCTTGACCAGCCGCACGGCACCCTTGCCGGCCCGCACGACCTTTTCGAGAATCGGCGTCAACTGCTTGCACGGGCCACACCAGGGCGCCCAGAAGTCGACCAGAACCGGTTGGTTTCGCGATGCGTCGATGACGTCGGCCATGAAGCCGGCCGTATCGGTGTCCTTGATCAGGTCGCCCGCCGACGGTGCGCCGCCGCCGGAGCCGAATAGCACTTGTTCCGTCATGGTCTCCACTGCCCTTCCGGGCTTTGAATGACATTGCCGACGCGATCAGGTCCCGGCAGCGGGCCCGCTCACGGCCAGGATTTGCGGCTCATGGCCACACGAGCGAATGAAGCGCAAAAGATCGTCGCGTGCAATGTTCGTTGTCGCCGTATTTTCGAGCGGATGATAATTGAGCCGCTCTTCGGCCATCATCGGCTCGTCGAGTATGACTGTAACACGCCGGGCGCGATCGTTGATCAGCGCAAACGGCGTCACCGAACCGGCCGGCACGCCCAACAGCTCCATCAGCAACTCGGGCTTTGCAAAACTCAGCCGGCCCGAACCCAGGACCTTGTGCAGGCTCTTCATGTCGATATTGGCATGACTAAGGGCGACGACAAGGAAGACCCGGCCCTTTTTGTCTTTGAGAAGCAGGTTTTTGGTGTGCCCGCCCGGCAGCAGTTCGTGCTTGTGGATCGCCTCGCTCTCGGTGACCGTAAAAACGGCGGGATGCTCGACCGTCTGGTTGGCGATACCCAACTCGTCGAGCCGCGCCAGCAACTCGGTCCGTGTCGCGTGCGCCGTGTCTGACTGCTCCATCACATCTCCAAGGCCCAAGCCCGCATGTCTCACCGGGATGCGTGCCGCAACGATTTAGCCGGAAAGCAGATCGGGTGCAATGGCGTCCACTCGAGGCCGGGGCCACTCAATCGCCGGGCGTCCGGGCGCGCGCGATCGGATAGTCGCCTGCGACCTTGTCGAGGTCGCTGTCTTCGCTGAGCCTTGGCGCGAGGCCGCCATAGAGGGCCGCTCGGGCAAGCGCATGGGTGGCGACGGGGCTGGTGAAGAAAAACAGCCCGATAAGGACCACGAGCTTCAACGAAACCAGACTGAACCCGGCCTGGAGGATCAGCCCGGCAAGGATCAGGCCGGCACCCGATGTGTCGATCATGCCGGCGGCGTGCATCCGGGTGAAGACGTCCGGCATCCGGACCAGCCCGAGGGCGCCGATCATGACGACCAGCGAACCGAGGCCGATCAGGATCCAACTCGCGAGATCGACCACCACAGAGAGGTTCATGCCCGATCCTCCTCCTCCTCGCTTGCCCGGCCGAGATCACCAAAGCGCCAGAATTTCAGCACCGCCAGCGTGCTGATCAGGTTCAACAGCCCATAGGTTATGCCGATATCGAGAAACTCGGGCCGGCCGAACAGAAATCCGACGACGGCGAGCAGCAGGATCGCCAATGTCGCGATCGAATTGGCGGCCAGCACACGGTCGAAGACCGTCGGCCCGCGCAGAGCCCGCACCAGGGCAAGGCCCATCGCCATCAGGATCGCTAGCGCGGCGGCGGCAAACATCACGCCTCCCCCTCGAGCCTAATGACGCGGCGGTTCATGGCACCGGCCGCGAGATCGTCGGCGGCAGCCCGCGTCAGGGCATGCACGGTCAGTTCGTCGCCCTTGACGTCGACTGTGATGGTGCCCGGCGTCAGGGTGATCGAGTTGGCGTAGGCATTGATGCCGACGGGTGTTTTCTGGCCCGCCCGGACCTTGATCAGGCGCGGCTCGATGGCGAGCTTCGGCCCGAGCACGATTTTCGCCACATCGAAGCTCGATTTGGCGATCTCGAAGGCGAGCCACGGCCAATAGGTCAGCGCCCCGATCGCCAGATGCACCGGGTGGCCCTCTTCGTCGGCCACGTCCATGCGCCGCGCCACCGCCAGGGCGCCGAGCGCGCTCAGAACGCCAAGCCCGACAAGCATGACGGTATAGTGGCCCGAGAGCCCCAGCCAGAACACCAGCAGGACCGAGCCCAGACTAATCAACCGCATCGGATCAATGTTCCTCACCACCGTTTTGCATGGCGCCATCACCGAACACAGACCAGTCGGCAAAGTCAATGTGAGGATGCCGATTTCTATTCGCGGCGCTCGACAAGCCCGCGAGCCTAGTGGTACGAATCTATCGCTTCGAACCACTAGGTTTTTAGCCTTTGGATCAAATTATCCTAACATTTGAGGCTGTTACTTGTACCGTCGTGGCCCTGCGGTGGGACTCAAAGGTTAGGTTTGATCCACTAGCGATACTATTCTCGTCCGCGAGGAGGTGTTCAATGGCCGATCAGATGAAACAGACAGCCCGGGCAAGTCAGGCAAAGAGCGACGCCGAATGGCGCGACACGCTGACGCCCGAGCAGTACCAGGTGACCCGCCAGCAAGGCACGGAGCCCGCGTTCAGTCATCCCTATAACGCCGGCAAGGATCAAGGCGTTTACAAATGCGTCTGTTGCGGGACCGCGCTATTCGGCTCTCGCGACAAGTTCGATTCGGGCACCGGATGGCCGAGTTATTCAGCCCCGATCAGCCCCGATGCGGTCGAGGAACACGAGGACAGGGGCTTCTTCATGCGTCGCACCGAGGTGCGTTGCGCGGCCTGCGAGGCGCATCTCGGCCACGTCTTCCCGGACGGTCCGGCGCCGACCGGACTGCGCTATTGCATCAACGGCCTGGCGCTCGATTTCGAACCGGATCGGGTCGACTGAGCCATGGTGGCAATCAGATTCGCCGTCGCGATTGTTTTCGTGGTGTCACTCGCTTCGGACGCCGCGGCCGGCTGCCGGGGCGTCAACCTCAAGACCCGAAAAATCCAGAGTGTTCAGGAGCTTTATTCAAGGCGGAGCCATCCCGGACGCTATTTCGCCGAAGCGACGTTCCGGCGCGGGTCCGGCCGCCCGCTGATCATCTATTACCGGCGCTTTCGCTCGGCGCCCGTTTTCTATCGGCGCTTCATCCGCTACCACGAGTGCTGCCATCATACGCTCCGGCTCAGGGGCCATCCGGGCGGCGACGAGATCGGCGCAAACTGCTGTGCCCTCAGGCGCATGCGGGCCTCGAAAAGCCTGGTCCGGAGAATCAAGAGCTATATGATCAGGCACGATGTCAACAGCGACACCGTGGTCGACTACGCCGGCCAGGGTGTGGCATTCTGGCGCCGGACGGCGGCCAGATGCCCGCGCGCGGCGCGGGTGAGGTAGGCGATCACCCGTCCGCCGGTCGGCTCGCCGCAGGATCACGAACAGGATCATCAAGAGAGGTCGCGATCGATCATGCCCATTCCCGTTGCCGGACGCCGGCCGGTGAAAACCGTCCATCACGGAATTACGCGTGTCGATGAATATGCCTGGCTCCGGGCCCCGAACTGGCAGGAGGTGATGCGCGATCCGTCGGTTCTCGATCCGGAAATCCGCGACTACCTGGAAGCCGAAAACACCTATCTCGAAGAGATCATGGCGGCGACGGGCGATCTCCGCGAGCGGCTGTTTCAGGAAATGAAGGGCCGAATCAAGGAGGACGATTCGTCCGTGCCCGCGCCGGACGGCGCCTGGGCCTACTACACGAGTTTCGTCACCGGGGGTGAATATCCACTGGTCTGCCGGCGCCGTCTCGAAGGTGGCGACGAAGTCGTCCTGCTGGATGGCAATGCCATGGCCGAGGGTCACGCCTATTTTTCGCTCGGCGGCGCCAGCCACAGCCGCGACCACCGCCTGCTCGCCTATGCCACCGATACAAAAGGCTCGGAATACTACACGCTCCGGATCAAGAACCTCGAGATCGGCGGCGACCTCGATGACGAGATCATCGACACCGGCGGCTATGGCGTCTGGGCGCTCGACAACCGAACGCTCTTTTACACCAAGCTCGACGACAACCATCGCCCCTATGCCATCTTCCGCCATGAACTCGGGACCGACGCCTCGGCCGACGTCCTGGTCTACCGGGAAGAGGACCCCGGCTTTTTCGCCGGTGTTGGTGCGACCCAGAGCCGGCGCTACATCGTCATCGCGAGCCACGACCACGAAACGTCCGAGGTCCAACTCATCGATGCGGCGCACCCGCGCGAAGCCCCGCGCATGGTCGCGGCGCGCCAAACGGGCCATGAATATTCGGTCGATCACGCCGGTGACCGGTTGATCATCACAACCAACGAAGGCGGGGCGGAGGATTTCAAGATCGTCGAGGCCCCGCTCGACAATTGGGCGCGCGAAAACTGGCGCGAAATCGAGCCGCACCGGCCCGGTCGCCTGATCCTCGACGCCACCCCGTTTGCCGGCCATCTGGCCCGGCTCGAGCGCGAGAACGGCCTGCCGCGGATCGTCGTCCGGCGCTGGTCGGACGGTGCCGAGCACGAGATTTCGTTCGCCGAAGAAGCCTATTCACTCGGGCTGCAAAGCGGCTATGAATTCGAGACCACGCGCATTCGTTTCAGCTATTCCTCGATGACCACACCGCAGCAGGTCTTCGATTACGACATGGAGAGCCGCGAGCGGGTCCTCAGGAAGACCCAGGAAGTGCCCTCGGGCCACGACCCGGACGATTATATTACCCGCCGCGTCATGGTTCCGGCCCACGACGGCGAGCAGATTCCGGTCTCGCTGCTCTATGGCAAATCGACATCGCTAGACGGTTCGGCGCCCTTGCTACTTTATGGCTACGGCGCCTACGGGATTTCGATCCCGGCGGGCTTTTCGACCAACCGCCTGAGCCTCGTCGATCGTGGGTTCGTCTATGCCATCGCCCATATCCGGGGCGGCAAGGAAAAGGGCTACGCCTGGTACAAGGCCGGCAAGCGCGAGCAGAAGACCAACACCTTCAAGGATTTTATCTCGGCGGGCGAATACCTCGTCGGCGAGCGTTTCGCCGCGCCACGGCGCATCGTCGCCCAGGGCGGGTCGGCCGGCGGCATGCTGATGGGTGCGGTGGCCAACATGGCACCGGAGTTGTTTGCCGGGCTGATCGCCGAGGTGCCGTTTGTCGATGTGCTGACCACGATGCTCGACGATACCCTGCCGCTGACGCCGCCGGAGTGGCCGGAATGGGGCAACCCGATCACCAGCCGCGACGACTATGAACTGATCGCCGGCTACTCGCCCTACGACAACGTTGCGGCAAAGGCCTACCCCAACATCATCGCCCTCGGTGGCCTGACCGATCCGCGGGTGACATATTGGGAACCGGCGAAATGGGTGGCCCGGCTCAGGGCGCTGAAAACCGACGACAATCTGGTCCTGCTGAAAACCAACATGGAGGCCGGCCACGGCGGCGCATCGGGCCGCTTCAAACGCCTCGAAGAAGTTGCGCTCGGCTTCGCCTTTGCGCTGATGGTCACCGATAAGACCGGCATGCGAAAATAATGACCCTTGCAGAACCGCCATCCCCATCATCCCGTGCGTGGGTATTAAGACCTACGGGGCCCAAACGGGAGGTTGCGCTTGAGCTATACTGTTGAAATCAGGCCCAGCGGCCGGTGTTTTGTCGCCGAGGGCCGCGATACGGTTCTCGAAGCGGGCCTCAAGGCCGGCGCCAACCTCGACTATGGCTGCAGCAACGGCAATTGCGGAAACTGCCGGGCGCGCCTCGTCTCGGGTACGCTCGAGCGCCTGCGCCATTCCGATTTCCACTTCAGTGAGAGCGAAACGCACGATGGCCATTTCCTGACCTGTGTGCACGCACCGGCGAGCGATCTGGTCATCGAGACCCTGGAAGCCGACGCCCCCGGCGACATCGCGATCCAGGAGATCGAAACCCGTATCAGGCGTGCCGAACGGATCGACGAGCAGGTCATGCTGCTCCACCTCCAGACACCGCGAAGCCGGCGGCTGCGGTTTCTGGCCGGGCAGTCGGTGGTTCTCGGCGGCCGGGACCTGGCGAAAAGCCTCTATCCGGTCGCGAGTTGTCCGTGCGACGACCGCAACCTGATGTTTCACATCCCCGACATTCCCGGCGATCTGTTTGCCGAGCAGGTCTTTGCCGGGGCGGTCGCGAGCGGTGGCCGGGTCAACGTCCGGGGGCCGAAGCGGGGCGACTTCTTTCTCGGCCGCGACGTCACCCGGCCACTGTTGTTTGTTTGCTGGCACACCGGGTTTGCACCAATCCAGAGCTTGATCGAAAACGCGATGGCGCTCGAAATTGAGCAGGACATGCGGCTCTTCCGGCTCTCGCCGACACCCGGACACCACTATCTCGCCAACCAGTGCCGGGCCTGGGCTGATGCCTTCGACAATTTCCACTACCGCGAATGGCCCGAGCGCTTCACCCTCCTCGCCGATCACGATACCGGGGCGCGCGTGCTCGCCGCCATCGTCGGCGAATGCGGGTCGCTGGCGGGTTACCGGGTTTTCGTTGCGGGTCCGCCGGCGCTCGTCGATGCGGCGAAGGAGGTCTTCGGTGCGGCCGGTGCCGACGCGGCCGACGTTGCCGTGGAAGCCTGCGGCCTCGGGTTCTTTACTTGATCCATCGGCCGATTGCGCG
>Ga0114931_10007516_pt1 | contig 13314 bp, 11 predicted proteins | sample 2SBtaG_FD_89579 | JGI IMG/M metagenome (GOLD analysis project Ga0114931, IMG submission 89579) | Deep subsurface microbial communities from Kolumbo volcano to uncover new lineages of life (NeLLi) - 2SBTROV14_V59a metaG | ecosystem: Environmental > Aquatic > Marine > Volcanic | place: Kolumbo... | reverse complement strand
AAGGAACCCGGGACCATCGATTTTTTCAACTCCAAAGGACCCGACGAACTGCAACGCGCCACCTTGATGGATCCGCAATTGCGATTGGAAAGAAACAAGATGCTCTGGGGTTTCATCGGCGATGGCGGCGACAGCCTGATCGCCCGATATCGAAAACTGCATGACCGGATTCGGCCCTACGTGTGGGCGGATGTTCTGTCAACGCCGATCGGCGGCTATAAAATGGATGTTCTCAAGAAAAATTTTGAGTACAACGTAAACAGAGCTTACAAAGTGTTAAGCAACTCTGACTGCAATTTTACTTATCAACTTGAAACGGAAAACCGTGCCGCACTTGAGTTGACGGTAACGAATTTCTCTGGCATCGACTTACAAAACGTGCAGGTGCGTGACTCTCTGTTGTTTGCCGGCGATTACCAGCTTTTTGAGGATTCAAACAATAACGAAAAGTTCGATTCAGACGACCGCTTGATCACACAAACGAGCGCCGATCAAAACTGGACGATCGAGCTAAAAATCGATGAGCAAGTGTTGCCAGAAGTCGAATATGACGGCGATTTCATTGTCGGACGCTACTGGGAATATTTTGATACAAAATCTAGGAGAGCGAGATATTTTCTGATCGGCAAACTCACACCCGAAGTACGAGATCCGATTCTGTGGTCGCCACCCGAGATCAAAGTCGCGGCCCGCAATGCCGTCTCTGGTTATCAAATTCCATCCGCGGTGATCAGTCAAACAGACCCCTTGCCGGACAACACCATTGGCATCACTGCCTATGACCACTCGGACCCATTTGATTTGGACGCCCCTTTCCTGACGCGGGAACAATTTCTGACCGCCCATCCTGAGTTTAAGGCGAGTGCGTCCAAACCTGGTGCGGTTGAATTGAGTGGCAAGGTGGATCTTGCCGGCACGACCATTATCCCGCATGACGTGCCACTTGTCATTCAACCTGGGACGGATATTACGATGCATCCCCGCGCCAACGTTTTGTGTTATGGTGGATTTTCAGCGAAAGGGACGCAACAAGACAGCATTCGGATCCACGGTGCCGGTGGTGGAATTTTTGGCGTTTGGGCTGTCGTACGGCCGGCCCGGCCGGTCACACTGACATACACGCATTTCAGCGATGCCAGCCAGGCTCAGATCAATGGTACGCTTTTTTCAGGCGGGTTAGCCGTACATGAAGGCGACCTAAACCTCTCGCAGTGCCGGTTTTCGAACATGCACAGTGAAGATGGCGTGAACCTGAAAAACGGGCAGCTAGCGATGTCAAATTGTGTTATTGCCGGAAGCAACAGTGACGCCGTCGATATCGATTTCGGGCATGGCTTCGTCAAGGACTCTAAGTTTGTCGATATCGGTGGCGATGGCGTGGATATGTCCGGCAGCGTGATTACCGTCTCGGGCTGCATTTTCGAACGCGTGGCGGATAAAGGTCTTAGCGTCGGCGAGCAATCCAACCCCACTATTTATAATTCTCTCATAAAAAATTGTGGCATTGGCATTTCGATGAAGGATCTGTCGCATGCCAGAATCGCTTATTGCACATTTGTTGACAATACATTGGCACTCGAAGCCAAACGCAAGAAACCCATGTTTGGCGGCGCATCGGGAGAGGTCGTAAACTGCGCCTTTGCAGGGAATCATGCTTTGGTGCAAGACGACTATTTCTCACGGGACGGAATCAAGGTGACGCATTCAATAGTGGATGTCGGGACAGATTGGCGGACGAGTAAAACAGCGCAATTTCGTTTTGTCGCTCCGGAGGAAGATAACTTTCTCTTGGAGGGAGAATCCATTTCCATGAATGGATTTAAGACGATCCAACCGGCGTGGCTTGGCCAGGACGGTAGGTCTGCCTCAGCTTCGCTTCCCGGAATTTTCAGTCTCTATTCAAATTGATTTCAAGGTGAGCTGGCAGCTCGGCGTATAGGAAACCAACTCGTATAGGAAGAAAATATGAGCAAGTTTGGAACTGATAATAAACCTCGTGCTATCGTGATCGGGCTGGACTGCATGACCGGCCTGCAGACCGTGCGCATTCTAGCGGCGCAGGGTGTGCGGGTGATCGCTTTCGCCAGCAACCCAAAGCACTTCGCTTGCTATACGAAGGTTTGCGAGAAAATCATGATCGCGGACACATCGTCGGATGAATTTGTGCAGGCCCTTGAGCGTTTGGCCGGCAGTCTCACGCAAAAGGCGGTTTTGGTTCCCTGCACGGACATGAGCGTTTTGCGGATTTCGCGTAACCGCCATCGGTTGTCCGACGCCTATCACATCGGTTTGCCGGCGTCAGAAGTAGTTGAAATGCTGATGGACAAAATCGCCTTCATCAAGTTTGCGAAGAGGGAAAAGCTCCCCATTCCCGCCACATTTTTTTTGGAAAAGCGGACCGATGTTGAGGATGCGGCGGAGCAACTGGGCTATCCCTGCATTCTGAAGCCTCCGATGAAATCTCCTAAATGGGAGAGTCACACGAAGAAGAAAGTGTACAAAATCGAGAGCAAGGAAGAATTATTCAGAATCTACGACCAATGCTGTCACTGGGCTGACATCCTGATGGCTCAGGACCTGGTAGAAGGAACGGATGCTAATCTCTATTCTTGCAATTGCTACTTCGATAAGGATTCAGAGCCTCTGGTTAGCTTCATGGCGCGTAAACTCCGGCAGTGGCCTCCCGAAGTCGGAACGAGTTGCCTCGGAGAAGAAGTTCGGAATGACCTCGTTCTAAAAGAATCTCTGAATTTGTTTAGCAAAGTCGGATACCACGGTCTTGGTTACGTGGAGATGAAAAAAGATGAACGGACCGGAGAACATTTCATCATCGAACCGAATATCGGGCGGCCTACCGGTCGCTCCGCGATTGCGGAAGCGGGTGGCGTTGCACTGGTTTACACCGCCTATTGTGATTTGGCTGGTCTGCCGCTGCCACAAAACCGCGTTCAGAAATATACCGGCGTGAAGTGGATTTACCTGCGCCGTGATTTACAGTCCGCCTTTTCCTATTGGCGCCGCGGCTAGTTGACCGTGGCCCAATGGCTTGGGTCCCTGCGAGGCCGCAAAGGATATGCCGTGCTGTCATGGATGGACCCCATACCTTTTTTCGCGGACTTTTTTAACAAGATGGCGGCAACTCTTTTTCCTGCACCGCAACACAATGTGGAAGACGGAAACACGGAGTCAGGTGCCAAAGTCGATGTGGTCAAGGAGACTGAAGTTGCTCCGGTGGCGTGAATGTTTGCGGAACGGACATCTTGGAAATGGGGGGCACCCCTCGATACATCCGGCAAAAACAGCCGGATTACTCGGGATGATTCAGATGAATTGTTTAGATGAAACTACGCCGTATGCTAACTTGGATAATTCACGAATCTGCATATTGAACACAAATCTATCAACTGTCATTCAGGAGGAATCCTTTTTGAAGAGGCCGATAAGCCTTCGACAAGCACGGGTTTAACCCAAAAAGATCCTTCCAGGATGACAGAAAAGTAATTCACGAATAATACAGGCTCAGATTTAGCGAGGAGAAAAAAGACTGAATATTGATTATGACATTCATGGCTTTGTTGGTATTCGCCTGGTAAATGCATCCCAGAAAGATGCTGCCGCCGTTGACAAACAACTGGGTCCGCTCAAGGCGGACCTGGACCGGAAACCAGATATTGTCATACGTTTTGAAGAGCACCTGACCTTGAAGAATCTTCATTTTCTCGGGCCGAATAAAGTGGGTTACACCGACGATGGTTTCTATATACTCCGCAGCAGTAAGAGAGACGCGAAGGTTCGAATAGATTTTGACGACATTGGGGCTCAACTTGAAATCGTTTGCGAGACCGGCCTCAAATCCGTGCCGCTGCTACTGGATATCTTGAATCTGACATTGTTGCAAAAAGACGTTGTCGCCCTGCATGCTTCTGCTTTCCGCTTTCACGACCAGGGAATTCTGGTGACGGGTTGGGCCAAGGGTGGAAAGACCGAAGCGCTTTTATCTTTTGCCCGGCATGGCGCTGAATACGTTGGTGACGAGTGGATTTACCTGACGGCGGACGGCAAGTCCATGTATGGCATCCCCGAAAATATTCGTCTCTGGGATTGGCATCTCGATAATCTGCCGCACCTGAAGCCGGAGCTTGGATTCGAAAAAAAGATGCTGTTCAGTACGATTCACTCTTTAGAAAGATTTGAACGTATTCTGCCTGCCAAGGGACCGGGCAACGTCCCGCCAGTCAAGTTTCTGCGGGAAGCACTGCCGGCGTTCAAACGTCAACTCAATGTTCAGTTGCCGCCGCGGACTATTTTCGAAAAGTGTTCGGAGACTTTTTCCGCACGGCCGGAAAAGGTGTTTCTGCTTCTCAGCCACGCAAGCCAGGAATATCGGGTTGAAGAGATAGAGGCCGCTGACATTGCCCGGCGGATGGTCGCTTCCCTCAAGTTTGAATTCACACGGTTCATGGAACATTACCATGCCTTTCGATTTGCCTTTCCGGACCGGGTAAATCAATTGATAGAAAACGCGTCCACTCGACAGTATGAACTTTTAGAGTGCGCACTTGCTGGCAAGACGGCATATTGCGTGCGCCACCCTTATCCACTTTCGTTTGATAAATTGTATGAAATAATGCAGCCACATGTCGAAAGTCACGCGCGCGAAAAAATGACTCCGGCTGATTGCACGGTCTGATCCTTGCATACGAATTGTTGTTCAAATCCAAATGAGGAGGTTGATTTGATCCCTGTCCAAAACGAATTCAGTACGGAAATCATCAGCGAAATCAAAAAAAGTATCTCGACCAAACAGGACGTTATTGAACGAAATATTCCCCTTTTATCCGAGATCGCCAAGGTGCTGCACGAAGCTTTCAGCCATGGCCACAAGTTGCTCATTTTTGGCAACGGCGGCAGCGCCGCGGATTCTCAACATATTGCCGCGGAATTCGTGAGTAAATTTAATTTCGACCGGCAAGCGTTACCGGCTATAGCCCTGACAACTGACACCTCCATTCTGACTTCGATCTCCAACGACTATGATTTTAGCCGGGTTTTTGCGCGGCAGATCGAAGCCATCGGCCGCCCGGGCGACGTTGCCCTGGGAATTAGTACCAGCGGTAATTCATTAAACGTGATTGAGGCGATGCGGACCGCCGCTGAGAAAGGCCTCAAGACAATTGGCTTTACCGGTCTGGACGGCGGGCACTTGCAAGAAGATGTCGAGTATTGCTTTCGCGTGCCGTCAAACTCGACGCCGAGAATACAGGAAGTTCATATCACCGTGGCGCATGCCCTGTGCGGCCTTTTAGAAACCAGGCTTTGTGCCAGCTATGTCGGAAACGGGGCCTAGATTCTTGCGGATATTATTTCACAACCTTAAGGTTTCCATTTTAACGTTCTTGCCGATAGGTGTCTTATTATTTGTCGGACATCTAACCTGGGGAGTTCCGGCCAGACTGACAGTTTTGCTCAGCGCCGGCTATCTTACTGCCTTCTTAATTCTCCACGTCATCAGCAGAAATGGCACCATTGGGATAAGACATCTGACTTTCTTGATAATGATTTCTACGGCTGTTCTTTCGGTTTTACTGGGCGCGGTCTACCAGATAGATAGAGGGGGCTGGAACTGGTATGGTTTGACCGGCTACGATGTCGTTATTCACGAGACGGTCGACGCGGATGAGTTCTTGAGCGCCGAGAAGTTTGCCGCACGGCATCCGATGTTTCATTTTGACGTGGCGACTGGCATCCTGCTCCTGGAAGAGGGACAGTACGATTTTGCGGAGACTTTGGTCATCCCGGCGGGTTTGCAATTTCGAATCGATCCAGGAACGATTATACGCTTTGGAACCGGGCGGTCGTTACTATCCTACAGCCCGATCCTCGCTGAAGGCACTTCAACCAGGCCTATCCTGTTTGCGGCCCAAAACGATTTCTTTAAATGGGGCTGCCTGGCGGTCACGGGTGGTGGGAAATCCGTTTTCCGCCATGTCAATTTTGAAAATGGCCGGCGGGCATTCATCAATGGATTGAACCTGGTGGCCGGCTTGAATATTCTTGAGAGCGATGTCGAAATCACGGATTGTAGCTTCATAAATATGGTTGGCAAAGACGCCCTCAATATTAAGATGGGTCATGCCGTCGTACGAAACAGCCGATTTAAAGATATCTACAAGGATGGCATTGACATGGATGGTGGTAGCGGCGAAATTAGCTACAATGAATTCGTCAATTGCCAGGATGAAGGCATCGATTTGAGTGAGACGGTAGAGGTTGCCGTTCATCACAATCGTATTTTTGACAGGTATGGCGGCCGGGTTGCCGCGGATTCGAATCTTTCACAAGTAAAAGCCGGAAACACATTCGGGTACTTGAATTACTGAAACGGTTAAGACAAATGCGAATTCTTTACATCATCCCGAATCTGCAACATCCACGCGTTAGGGGACCGCACCGGCACTACCATTTCATACGGGAACTCTCGCAACGGCATGAGATCACGCTGTTGACTCTGGTACGAAACAGTGTCGCACCCGAGGCCTTTGCCGAAATCGAGTCCTATACTGAGGAGCTATTTTCATTCGATGTGAATGGACATTCCGACAATCCGCCGGCTACCCGATTGGCGCATGTTCCGGTTTTTGGAAAGCGTCTTGAAAAGAACTGCAAGTTCCGCTGCGGCCTCAAGGCGATGAAAGCCAGGTTCTTGGAACTGGTGAATGAGGCTCAATTTGATGTGGTTTGTTTCCACGGGAAATCAGTCTTTTCGATCATTGCGGATTGGCACGGACTGCCGATCGTGACGGATTTTTGTGATGCGACTTCGATGCGGATTCGGAGCAGCATGCGTTTTAATAATCCAGCCAAGGCACCGCTCTATTACGCCAAATCCATGCGGATGCGGCACCTGGAAAAAAGATTGATCAAAAAGTCAGACCAGGTGGCTTTTATTTCAAAAAGAGATCGCGATGCGATCCTCGGCTGTGCGGACTGTTCGCCGATTCTGCCTCTGGGTGTCGACTCGAATTTTTGGCGGCGAAGGAGCTCGGGCTTCGAACCGAATCGTCTCGTTTTTACCGGAGTCATGGATTATGCTCCAAATCATGACGCGGCGATGCATTTGATAGAAAACATTTTTCCCAGGATTCAAGAAAACGTGCAAGACGTCAGTTTGACCATCGTTGGCCGTTCCCCCAAAGAGTCGCTTTTACAAAGAGCAAAAAAGAATTCAGCGATTACCGTGACCGGCTTCGTTGACGATGTCAGACCGTATCTGGAGCGGGCGACCGTTTTTGTCGCCCCGGTGCGCTTTGCTTCAGGCACGCAAAACAAAGTGCTGGAAGCCATGGCGATGCAACTTCCGGTCGTCACGACGGAGATCGTCCGCGAAGGGCTGGTGGTTGACGAACAAGAGACTCCCCCCGCTCTCTCAGCGACAAATGACGCAGACTTCGCCGGCAAAGTCGCGACGGTTCTTAAAGATAAGGACTACCGCAACCGCCTGGCGAGAGAGGGTCGACGGTACGTAGGAAAACATTTCAATTGGTCAAACAGTGCTTCCCGGTTGGAAGCGTTACTTGAAAGAGCCGTGGCGGACCGCCATCGCTAGGGTTACCTCATTGCAACAGGGATACAAGAAATGAAACAAGCAAATGCCACTTTAGGAAAAACACACGGAAATCAGGTGAATGGTAGGACGATTGGCCAACGGATTCGTCAAATATTGGCCGACAGCGCCGTTGAGTGGAAGATCTCTGAACGCGCCCTTAAGGGTATTCTGGTCGTGCCTTTTTTGATCGCACTGAGTGGTGTTGTGGCGGCCCTGATGGGCAAGGAAGCCTACAAGATGTTCACCGGCGAAGACAAAATTGCCGAAACGTTGCAGGTGATTGGCTGGATCATATCACTGGTTTTGACCATCTCGATCGCCCGGAAAAATAAAGCAGCCGGAGATAGAGTTATCACGGTCTTATATTTGATTCTGGCGGGCGCCATCATCTTCATGATCGGTGAAGAGGTGAGTTGGGGTCAGCGCATTTTCGGTTGGACAACGCCTGAAACTTATGCTGAAATTAACAAACAGCATGAAACCAACCTTCACAATATTTATGGGGTCGGTTCAACGCTCAAATGGCTGCACATGCTCGTTGGCGCTTATGGTACGTTTCTTCCGCTGCTTTTATTTTTTTCGATAAAAGAGGGAGACACACGTCGTTTCCTGGCGAAATTGGTGCCGCCCCTTTCGCTGATTCCATTCTTTTTTCTGCCCTTCATCTGGCGTCTTTACAGAAACCTCTTCGACGCACCGAAACGTTTCTATTTTGTGATTTCGGAATATTCGGAGGTCATGGAATTGGTGCTTGTCTCAGGATTCGTTTTCTTTCTGATTTTTCAATTTCGACAATTTGGGGAGCGCCGTAGTAGTACTCCCTCTTGACGGACTTCATTAAGGATTCAGAGTTGCGCATGGAAATAGTCAACGAAGCAGAGATTCTAACCGAAAGCGCGCCGGAAAACCGGCCAACCGAATTCCCGACGAAGTATATTTTTGAGGAACTCGACCGTGCGGGCGTGCGCTACGCACTGTTGCGTGGTCATGACGAACTGTTCCAGGATCTCGATTATCTCGAGATCGACCTTCTCGTACACGAGAAAGATGTAAAAATTCTCAAGGACCGGTTGAAGCCTTATGGCTTCGTCGAGGTGCCATCGTGGGGTCACGCACCACACCGTTTTGTTATTTCCTTTTCAAAAAAAATAGGTCAGTGGGTCAAACTTGACATCGTTACGGAACTTTGCTACGGCCAGCCGATCCGAAAATACAAGATTGACCTGGCCCATTTTTGTCTCGACAATCGTCTCAGGAACGGGCTCTGTGTGCTGGCTCCTGAATTTGAACTCCTAACCACCTTGCTGCATTGTCTGCTGGACAAAGGACGCTTCGATCCCAAGCACAAGCAACGCTTGCTGTTTCTGGCTGGCAAAGTGAAAGGCAACCGTTCATCGGCGGCCGTTCTGGAAGCGCTCAGTCAACGCAATGTTTCCGAAGTGTTAAATTGGAATCGAATCCGGCAACTTATTCTGAACCAGGACTGGACAACTCTTCTCGGAATGCAGCCATTTTTGGAAGCCAGTTTGTCCCAAAAGGGCTCGCTACGCAGCACTTGGCGGCACCTTTCAAACAAGGTTGTGCGAAAGATGAGGCCCTTGTTCCTGGCGATTCGGAAGAGAGGGGTTTCAGTGGTGCTGCTGGCACCCGATGGCGCGGGAAAATCGACTCTGGCTCAAAGGCTGGTAAATGACAAGATTCTTCGGGCGCGACTCATTTATATGGGGACGAACGTCGAGGCGGCTACCATTAAGTTGCCCTTCACCCGTCCTCTGGCCCGGCTTGTAAAATCGATGCGTGCCGGAAAAAGAGAAAAGACACCGTTTGGGATGATCCTCAGATTACTCAACTTGCTCAATAAAATTGCTGAACATTGGTATCGTTGCCTGATGGCAAGATACGCTTTACTGCGCGGACGGTTTGTTGTCTTTGACCGATTTGTTTACGATTCATGGATTCAGAAGCGTAGAAGGACGTTATGGAAAAGGTTCAGAAACATTCTTTTTGATGCACCCTGCCCGACACCGGATCTTGTCTTTCTTCTGGATGCTGACGGGGAAGTGCTTTATGCGCGTAAAGGCGAACACTCGCCGGAATGGATCGATGCACAGCGTGCCGGCTATCATAAACTTATGGAAATTCTGCCTCAAATGACCGTGGTAGATGCTTCGCAAAGCGCCGATAACGTGAGGAAAGAAGTGACACGGCTTATATGGAACAAATACGGAAATACGGGGTCACGGAGTGGCAATGGAAGTTCTAGCTAAAACCCCACCCAAAGTCTCCCGGGAAAATGACACCACCAGAAAGCAGATACGAGGCTCCAGCCTGCTGTTATTTGGCCGCTTCATTTCCGTCGGAATTAACTTTGCCTCACAAGTCCTGATCGTACGTCAACTCTCGACCAATGACTACGGCGCATGGACCTATGCTCTGGCTATCGTAGCATTCTTCCAGGGCATCTCAACGCTGGGTTTGAGGCGCGGTATTACTCGGTTTATTCCGATTTATCAGGAACGCGAAGAGTATGATAAGCTCTTCGGCACCATTTTCATGTTCGTCATCACCATCGTTTTGATGGGAATTTTGATATGCGGCGGCGTCCAATTTGCTCCGGACTTACTGACCCGTCTCATCAAGGATGGTCAGCAACCCGTTTTCATCGTTCTCATCTTGATTTTCATGGTTCCGGTCGAAGCAACGGACGGCTTGCTGATCGCTCTTTTTGCCAGCTTCGCAAGTCCTAAAGCTATTTTTGTTCGGAAACACCTTTTGGGTCCCATTTTCAAACTGTCCGTCGTCGTGTTACTGCTCTTCTTTGACAGCGATGTTATTTTTCTGGCGTACGGCTGGTTGGCGGTGAACGGTCTGGGCATTTTTATCTACGTCGGGATGTTGTTCAAAATCATGCAGCGCGAGCAACTTTTCCCGCGTTTTCATTTTCGCACCATGCGCATGCCGGTGAAAGAAGTTTTTTCTTTTACGTTACCCCTCATGACGTCGGATCTAGTGAACATCGTGATGCACTCGGTGGATACATTGATGCTGGGATATTATCAACCGGCCGCCGAAGTGGCAGCCTACCGCGTCATTCTGCCCGCGGCACATTTCAACAAGATCGTCATGGCGAGTTTTGCTTTGCTTTACACGCCCCTGGCCGCCCGGCTTTTTGCCAAACATGATTTCGCGGCGATCAACGATCTGTACTGGCGCACGGCCATTTGGATGTCGATTCTATCTTTTCCGGTTTTCGCGGTAACTTTTTCTTTGGCCCATCCACTGACCTTGTTGTTATATGGGTCCCGTTACGAGGCTTCCTGGTTCTTCCTGCAAATGACCTCCTTCGCCTATTATTTTAATGCGGTTCTCGGCTTCAACGGACTGACCCTTAAAGTTTTGGGCAAGGTCCGCTATGTTGTCATTATTAATGTAGGTGCAGCTCTACTGAATGCCTTGTTGGCTTTCCTGTTGATTCCAAAATACGGTGCACTCGGCGCCGCCATCGCAACCACGGTCGCGATGATCGTCCATAATATTTTCAAACAAGCCGGCCTGAAAATGGCTGCTGGCCTTCGAATTTTCGAATGGAAGTATTTGTCGTTTTACCTCATTCTGGCGACCGGCGCGATGGGCCTGTTTCTGATACAATACTTTTTTTCGACCAGCATTTATATATCGCTTCCCCTCGCCGGTGCTGTCTCCATGACTATATTTTTCATCACCAGAGATAAATTGGATATTGAGGATACCTTCCCGGAATTGCTTAAAGTGCCTTTGATGCGGCGAATCTTTGGGGTGAAGGTGCAAGGGTAGATATGATCGAGACTACGTTAAAGACCGAATTTGTTCCAGGTACCAATCTGCAGGGAGATATGGTTTTCGCGGATTGGCGCTTCCTGCTGCCAAGTATCGAGCTTAACTCGATACTCTGTCTCGCGACGCCTCGTGCTTCGAGTGCAAGAGTGCTGGCGTCCATCGCCAAACGGATTGTGGTTGTGGACACCGATGCCGTGAAACTGGAGCAATTCGCTGAAGTTAGTCAACAGGCCTCACTCGACAACATTGAAACGCTCTTGATTGAAGATTTCACCAGGATTCCTTTGCGGGAAAAATTCTCGCTCATTCACCTCTCCGACTCCGGCGTCACAGGTAACTTTCTCGGCAACAAATCCCTGCAAGACACTTTAAAGGGTTTACTCTCTGTCGATGGCATCATCAAGTATGAAACGTGGACTCGGTCGGAGCGTCATGCGAGTCAAGCGGCGTTGAGCGGACTCACCCGCATCGATCTGCATGGCCGCGCCTATTGGTTGACGCCCTTTCGAGGTGAGATGCGCACCGCCTTGCCAACGAAGCAGTTAGACATCGCTGGTTTCTTTTTCAGAAATGTGCTTTATGGGCAATCATTCAAGAAACGCATGCTGAGCCATTTGGGGGAATTTCTGAGTGGTGCCAGGCTTCTGGACACGTTGACCCCGCGACGGCTGTTCTTATTGCAAAAAGGCGAGTGCCAACATGATTCAGCGAAACCTCCCACGTATCTGTACAAGCTGGCACGCAAGGCCGGATTCAATTTTGATATTTTACGAATCGGGCTGTCGACACGCGGCAAGTTTAACGCAAACAAAGTCATTTTCTATCTGTTCCAGGCCTCTTCTCCTCAGCCTGAAGCGATTGTAAAAATGACGCGCGCGCCTGAGTTTAACTATCGTCTTGAGAACGAATACCGTGCATTGGCAACGCTGCAAAAGAGCGGTTTTGTACCGAAAGAAACTTATCCGGAAGCGATGTTTTTAGATTATCATGGCGGTCTTGCATTGATGGCGCAAAAAGCAGTTCACGGCGTCCCTTTCCGGACACGTACGACCGCAAGGCCTGATTGCAAGTTAGCTCACCGCGCGGCCAATTGGTTGGTGCAACTCGGGCATGCGTCTTCAAATACAACCCTGGTGAATGCTGAACAGGCGGCGGACAAACTCGACGTTCTCTTCCGTGGATTCGCTCAGATCTACTCGCTAAGTGACGAAGAAAGGAACTTCATGGCAGGCCAATTGGCGCGCATGAAGCAATGCCGTGTTGATTTCCCTCTCGTTTTCCAGCACGGTGATCCCGGCACCTGGAATATTTTGGTCACCGATGCAAACGAAGTGGTGTTTATCGATTGGGAAGCAGGTGAGCCGCGCGGCATTCCGCTATGGGACATTTTTTATTTTATGAGGACCTACGCCTCGTGGGTTCTGCGGCAACAGGGGAATAAAGATCCTCTCGACAATTTCATGAATAGTTTTTTAAAGCCGTCGTCTTTTTCTCAATGGCTGCGACTGTTGGTACATGATTATTGTAACAAAATAGGGTTAGTCGTTGAACTGATCGAACCTCTGTTTTATACCTGTTGGATGCATCGGGCATTAAAAGAATCGACTCGTTTGAGAAAGTCGCAACTGGCGGAAGGACATTATTTCAATTTGCTCAATACTTGTATAAAGAATCGACATACGGAAACATTGTCAAGCTTGTTCTCATGCGAGGAAAGGGAAGGGCCGGCCGTAATTGAAGAAGCCGGAAGCCGGCAATTTCCTGAAGGGATTTTGTTAGATAAGGGATCTTCCGAATGAATGCATCGGGTCCTAATTTCAAGAGTCCAGGTCAACCCTTTTCAGCTTTGGGGAAGGCAGCGCAAATCATGCTTTTTTTGGGCGCCTTTGTTT
>Ga0114931_10007515_pt1 | contig 13315 bp, 8 predicted proteins | sample 2SBtaG_FD_89579 | JGI IMG/M metagenome (GOLD analysis project Ga0114931, IMG submission 89579) | Deep subsurface microbial communities from Kolumbo volcano to uncover new lineages of life (NeLLi) - 2SBTROV14_V59a metaG | ecosystem: Environmental > Aquatic > Marine > Volcanic | place: Kolumbo... | reverse complement strand
TGCCGCTTCGCCATCGACCTCCGCGATATAGGCGATTTCGGGATCTACGGCGGTGCGCAGATCTTTCGCCAAATGCACAAACTCTTCCCTGGTCATGGGAACAAATACCCAGTTCGACTCCCAGGCTTCGTTGTAAATCTCCCGGACGCGCTCCACTTCGTTGTCGAAATCTTTGAGGTTAATTTTGCGGAAGGTGAGGCCAGGGTCTTGCAGTTGTTTTTCGGCAAACTTTATGAAACGGTCCGGTATCGGCATATCGCGAGTGAAATGGTAGGCGTACAGTTGCTTCGCCTTCTCGAAGCCCGCTTTGTCCATCAAATCGAGATAGTATTCCGGGTTGTAGGGCATCAGGATGACGGGGCTGGCTTCAAAGCCTTCCGAAAGAAATCCCCACGTATCGTTGCTCGAAAAGTTGGCCGGTCCGCGCAAAGCCGTCAGGTTGCGCGCTCTGGCCCACGCCTCAACCGTGTTCAAAAGTTTTTCGGCCACCTCAAAATCGTTAACACACTCAAAGAAGCCAAAGAAGCCGATTTTTTCTCCGTGAAATTCGTTGTGGCGGTTGTTCAGGATGGCCGCGATTCTACCGACCGCAACACCGTTGCGTCTGGCCAGAAACAATTCGGCATCCGAGTGCCTGAAAAATGGGTTTTTCCGGTTGCTGAGAATGTTCTTCATATCCATGATAAGTGGTGGCACCCAGTAAGGGTCATTCTTGTAAATATACCACGGCAATCGTATGAATGCTTTAAGGTCTCTGCGTGATGTTACCGAGACCAATTCCAGATCGTGCATGTGCCCTCCGTCTCCATAAAGAAAAAAGAGGTCGCAACAAATGTTACAGACCTCTTCGGTTCTGACTTGCAAACGTCGTTAGATCAACCCGAATTCCTTGCCCAATTTGGCGAAAATATCGAGAACAAAATCCAACTCGTCATCCGTATGTGTTGCCATGTAACTGGTGCGAATGAGTGATTTGCCTGCCGGGACGGCAGGTGGAATGGCCGGATTGGCAAACACGCCACTTTCGAACAGCCTTTTCCAGAATACGAACGTGTCCGCGTCTTCGCCGATGACGATCGGTATCACCGGGCTTTCGCTGCCGCAGGTATCAAAACCAAGCTCGTCGAAAGCCGCTTTCATCTTTCTCACATTGCGCCACAGCCGCTGCCGTCGTTCCGGTTCGCTTTGAATGATTTGCAGGGCAGTCAAGACCGAAGCGGCATTGGCCGGCGGAATGCTGGCCGAAAAAATCAGCGCCCGCGCGTGGTGCTTGATATAATCGATGACCTTCTCGCTGGCAGCGATGTAACCACCCAATGAGGCAAACGATTTGCTGAAGGTTCCCATGGTGATATCGACCTCGGCCTCAAGTCCGAAATGTTCAGCGGTCCCCCGGCCGTTCTTACCGAACACACCGACAGAGTGCGCATCATCCAGCATGATTTTAGCGTTGTACTTTTTTGCCAGTTTCACCAGATCCGGCAAGTCGACTAAATGCCCTTCCATACTAAACACACCGTCGGAAACAATCATTTTCCCGCTGTTGACATTGCTGGCGGCAAGGAGTCTTTCAAGGTCGCGCATGTTGTTGTGCTTAAACTTGACGACGCGTGCAAATGCCAGCCTGCATCCGTCGAAAATGCAGGCGTGGTTGTTGCGGTCCGTATAGATGATGTCATCTTTGCCGGCGATGGTTGCGATCGTGCCGAGGTTTGTCTGGAATCCGGTGGAGAAGACGAGTGCAGCCTCTGCATTCATAAATTCCGCCAGTTTCTCCTCCAGTTCCACGTGCAGTGAAAGCGTGCCGTTCAAAAATCTGGACCCGGTGCAACCGGACCCAAATTCGCTGATGGCTTTCTGCGCCGCCTCCTTGATTCGGGGATCCTGTGTCAACCCGAGATAATTGTTCGACCCGATCATAATGAGCTTTTTGCCGTCTATCACAACTTCGGAGTCTGCACCGGACTGGATCGCCCTGAAATAGGGGTACCAGCCTTGCTCCTTGAGGTCATTCGCGCGCGTAAAATTGTAACACTTATCAAATAAGTCTGCCAAGATGCAAATCTCCTCAGTGATTGAAATAAGGGGGATTACGCCAAAGAATATAGCCAATGCCCGCCAATAAATCAAGTCCAAAAAATGACAGCTTTGTCAAAAGCATTCTTGACTTTCAAGGTCAATTTGGGTATGCTACACCGTTTTTTGGCTGAGAGATGCGGTGCTCTTAAGAACAATGATTTGCGGCTCGCGATTGTGAGTTACAGCAGATTGCCGGAGGGAGGGATACGAGCACCGTCGCCAGAGGCTGATCGATATCGCTGCCAGCTTTTCGAAGAAAGAGTCCCTTTTGTGATTGTTTGTGGCAGTTTTTTGCGGACGATTCCGGAGCATGATGAAAGCACTTGTCACGGGCGCCAGAGGATTTATCGGCAGCCAATTGGTCGAAACACTTATCGCACAAGGCGCGGAGGTACATTGCCTGCTGCGTACGCGGCGCCACGCGACCAATTGGCTGAGCGGGCTGGAATGCAAGATCCTCGCCGGCGACCTCACCGATCGCTCCTCACTGAGCACGGTATGGCAAGAATTTGACTACGTCTTCCATCTCGCCGGTCTCACCAAGGCGCTTGACCCGGCCCAATTTGACCGCGTCAACACTGCCGGCACAGAAAACCTGCTGGCCGCAGTGGCGCAACATGCCGGCCCTCTCAAGATGTTCGTATTCGTCTCCAGCCTGGCTGCCGCCGGACCGAGCAGATCAGGGCGACCTCTGGTTGAGACGGATCCCCCGCAGCCGGTTTCACGCTACGGCCAGAGCAAACTCGCGGCAGAACGAATTTGTTTGAAATATGCGGACAGCATGCCGCTTACGATCGTCAGACCTCCCGCCGTGTACGGTCCGCGCGATGCGGACGTGTTGACCTATTTTCGATATGCGAGACGCGGATTGCGGCCGGTCATCGGCAAAGAAGAACGAACGGCTAGTTTTATATTCGTGAAAGATTTGGTGGATGGCATCTTGTTGGCGGCCCAAAAACCTGCGGCAGCCGGCAGAACATATTTCCTCAGCGATGGCCAGCCCCACACGTGGGACGAACTCGGGTCCGTCATTGCGTCGGTGATGGGGATGTCTGTTAGAAAAATTGTCCTGCCGCTCTCGCTGGCCTTCCTGGCGGCGGCTGGCGCAGATGCGATGTCGCGGATGACGCGCAAACCATCCATTATCAACTTAGACAAGTATCGCGAGCTGAAAATGCCGCATTGGGTATGTAGCAGCGCCCGGGCTACGGCCGAGTTGGGATTTCGACCGCGCTATACGTTAAAACAAGGACTGTTTGAAACCGCCACCTGGTACAAGCAACACGGGTGGCTTTAGGGTAGATTATTCGAACATGCGGTACAATTTTTTTTCAAGATATTTTTGGTAGTTACTGGCGTATCGGTTATTCTTGATGTCGTAATCCTGGTCGTTTTGCGCCGACACGAGGGCCATATACCTTTGTGCATCGAGGTAAGTAAAAAGCTTTTGGCGCGTCACGATGGGCCAGTAGAGAAAGACTTTGTTTTTCCGGTTTTTTGAACTCAGCTCGATCTTCGCCAGCCCGAACAGGCCGAACTCATTGGCAGGCGAAAGTTGTTTCCTGTCCAGAAATCCACGGTCAACCATTTTTTTCAGGACCTCTTGCAGTTCTTCAGAAAAAATGACTGTATTTGTATCTAATTTGGCGTAAATCTCGGAGGCCGTCGCGCTGCCATCCACCCAGAGCACTTTCAGAATGTCGACTTCCATGTCCGTTGGCACGGGCAAGTTGCTGTCGGCAGGTTTCGGCTTTGATTTACGCAGATTCCTGACCAGACTTTGAATAGCCTGATTCAGGGGAATCGTGGGAGGTACGTCGGCCTGCCGGCGTCTTAGTTCGTCGCCGATGGCATCCGGCGGACCGAGGTGCAGGCCTTGCAGGCCTTTAGAATCCAGCACGAAAGGCAGACGCTGTTCTTTGGCTAACTCAAAAAACAGAGATCCCGAACGCGTTGTATCCGTCAAACTGCTGACGGCTGAATCCACAAACTGTTGTTTTCGCAACGAGAACTCTCTTTCTGCATCCGTATTTTTGCTCAGAATATCTTTCGTTTTCTCACGCTTCTTGGGTTTGTCTTGCACCTGGGAACCGTCATCGGTTTGAGCGACACCGCTGGCCGTGACCACAAAAGAGAGCAACAGAAGGACAGAGATGAGAAAAATTGTTTGGAATCGCATTCGGACCCGTTGGCTGGTTCAAAACTTATTTTCTTATTCAACAGAATAAAGCGCCCCTGTGTTCCTTGGCGCCGGAAACAGTGCCGAGCTTCGGAAGAAATCTCCGTTACCCTACCTGCAAAATGACGTCTACTGTTTTGGCTTGTAAGTTACGTTGTCTCTTCATTATCTTACCTGCTGGCAATGTTTTTCAACATGGGGATGGTGGGCTGGATGATGAACGATAGGGGGCATCCGTTTGTACGCAGCGAGAATCCCATTCCTTCATGGTATTTACGTTAGGAGAGGAGAACGATATGAAACGTATCCGGCTGGCTTATTTTCTCACGTTTGCGGTATTTTTGTCCTGCTCTGAGGATCCCGTAAAACGCGAAACTGACGAATTCATTCAATCCTACACGCAGGAATTTCAGCGCCTGGCCTACGCGTCAGACAAGGCCGATTGGCTGGCGAACACAGACATAAGTGATGAACACGATAGCCTGAGTGTCGTCGCCGGCAAGGCGTTTGCCGTCTTTGCCGGCAGCAAGGAAGTGATAGAAAAAACGCGTGCCCTGCTGCAACAAGAAGCAAAGCTCGACCGACTCCAGACGCTGCAGCTCAACAAGATTCTGATGCGTGCGGCCCATCGCCCCGGAACGATTCCCGAAGTTGTGGACAAGCTCATTAAGGCGGAAGCCGATCAGAACAGCCGCCTTTTCGGGTTCGATTTTGTCATTCGGGATAAACGCGGCAAAGCCAAAATTGTCAGCACCAATGAAATCGACCGCATCCTGCTGGAATCCACCGATGAACAGGAACGCCTAGCAGCCTGGCAGGCGAGCAAGGAAGTTGGTAAAGTGTTGAAAGACGGACTCGAGAATCTGAAGCACCTGCGCAATGCCGTTGCGCGCGAAATGGGGTACAGTTCTTTTTTCGCGCTCGAAGTGGCCGATTATGGCATGACGGTTGACGAAATGATGGCGCTGATGGACGACCTGGTGGAGGAGCTGCGCCCGCTCTATCAGGAGCTGCACACCTGGGCCAGATATGAATTGGCGAAGCGCTACCAGCAGCCGGTGCCTGAAGCCTTGCCGGCGCACTGGCTCCCCAACCGCTGGGGCCAAAACTGGCCGGGACTGGTAACGGCGATCAATCTGGATGAACCCTTTCACGACAAATCCGCCGAGTGGATCGTGAAGACGGCGGAGGATTTTTACGTGAGCCTCGGGTTCGAGCCTTTGAACCAAAACTTCTGGGATCGCTCCGATCTCTATCCCGTGCCTGCCGGTTCTGCGCGCAAGAAGAACAATCATGCGTCTGCCTGGCACCTGGATTACGACCAGGACTACCGCTCCCTGATGAGCGTGGAGCCAAATGCGGACTGGTTCGGCACCACGCATCACGAATTGGGCCATATCTACTACTATATCGAGTACACCAATCCGGATGTCCCAATCCTGCTGCGCCGCGGCGCCAACCGCAGCTACCACGAGGGTATGGGAGACCTGATGGAACTGGCATCCTCGCAGCGCGCCTATCTGGAAGAGAGAGGCTTGCTGACCAGCGATGTGCAAATCGATCAGGTCCAGTGGCTCCTCAATGACGCCCTCTCCAGCAGCTCCGTGGTTTTCATCCCCTTTTCCGCCGGGACGATGGCGCACTTCGAGCACGATTTATATGAAGACGACCTGCCGAAGGACCAGTATAACCAGCGCTGGTGGCAATATGTCGAAAAGTTTCAGGGCATCGCACCGCCTTCGCCCAGGGGAGAGGAATACTGCGACGCCGCCAGCAAGACGCACATTAACAACGACCCGGCGCAGTACTACGACTACGCCCTGTCCTGCATTCTGAAATTCCAGTTGCACGACTACATCGCGCGCAAGATTCTGCACCAGGACCCGCGCAATTGCAATTATTACGGCAACAAGGCCGTCGGAGATTTTATCAGGAGCATCATGCGGCCGGGTGCCAGCAAAGACTGGCGCCAGGTGCTGAAGGAAAAGACCGGCGAGGATCTCAGCGCCCGCGCGATGCTGGATTATTATCAGCCGTTGCTCGAATTCCTGAAGCAAGAGAACGCCGGCCGCACCAGCACGATCGCAAAGTTGTAGCCGCTCCCGACAGGTTCGTCCAAAAGCAGGATGTACCTTCTCTGCGGCACTGAATGATGGCGTTTCGGCGCGGCGGATGACTGTCTCAAAATCTTAACAATCCCGGCTGCAGGCGTTTAGTTTTACCGTGAGCGGGCCGAACTAAGACTTAGAAAGTCAGGGTTGTCGTTGTATTTTACCTGATTGTTCACTGCTGAGTTCTCTGAGGAGGAGTTGAGTATGATCCACATAAACACAATTCCAACCACAAACGACTTGTGCGCTCGGCGTTCTTCGCGTTCTCCGCGGTTTGTGAAACCGCTCAGGTAAATTGCGACCACAACATCTGCATTTCGCAAAAACGCTTGTATTGAAATTTGTTAAGACGGGACCGATTCTAAAACTACAAATTCCCTCCTTAAGGCCCCAGGGAAGTATTTGGACATTTCATGGAGAAACAACATCATGAGCAGTCAGTCTATCAGCCGGCGCGAGTTCCTGGGAAAAGTTGGAAAGACCGCAGCCGGCGCCGCAGCCGTATCCCTCGTCGGGAGTAAGCTTTTTTCCGCCCCCTACATCAAGAACACGAAAATCGCCGATAAAGTTTTTGTGCTTGGCCTGGATGGCATGGACCCCAATTTGTTGCGGCAATTCGTGCGCCGCGGCACCATGCCGACCTTCAAGAAACTGATGGAAACCGGGCATTTTGGCGAGTTGGCCACGACCATGCCCGCGCAGAGCCCGGTCGCCTGGGCCAGTTTTATCACCGGCACCAATCCGGGCGGCAACGGCATTTATGATTTTGTTCACCGCGATCCGGCGTCCTTCACGCCGTATCTCTCCACCTCGCGTTCGTACGGCGCCAGCAAGACCGTGGAGATCGGCTCATGGGCCATTCCTCTGTCCGGCGGCAAAGTCGACCTGCTGCGCCGCGGCCCGACGTTCTGGAAATATCTGGCGGACCATGACATTCCTTCTTCCGTCTACAAGATTCCGTCCAATTTTCCGGTTGTGCCGAGTGGCACCCGGGCCATCAGCGGCATGGGAACGCCGGACCTCCTGGGGACTTACGGCACCTTCACCTATTTCACCGACGCAGAGGTACCGGGAGCCGAGAAATTTTCCGGCGGCCGCGTGGTGAAAGTGGATGTGGAAAATCACATGGTGCGCAGCAGCCTGGAGGGCCCTCCCAATTCCCTGCGCACGGACGGGCGGCCGACCCGCATCGATTTCACCGTGTGCCGCGACCCGCGGGAGGAGACGGTTCGCATCGAGCTCCAGGGTCACAAACTCCTGATGCGCAAAGGCGAATGGTCGGAATGGCTGCCGTTGAAATTCGAATTGCTGCCGATGTTTTCAAGCGTCGCCGGCATGGTGCGGATCTACGTGCAGGAAGTGCATCCGCATTTCAGGCTCTACATGTCGCCGATCAACGTCGACCCCATGGATGCCGAAATCCCGATCTCGAATCCGTCGGCTTATTCGCAGGAATTGTCGCAGGCGATCGGCCGCTTCTACACGCAGGGCTTTCCCGAAGATACCAAGACGCTGTCCAATAACGTTTTCTCAAGCGAAGAATTTCTGAGCCAGTCGAAAATCGTGCTGGAGGAACGGCTGAAAGCGTTCGACTACGAGATCAACAATTTCAACGACGGCTTCTTCTTCTTTTACGTCTCCAGCATCGACCAGAATTCGCACGTGCTGTACCGCTGCATGCATCCCGAACACCCGCTCTATGAGCCTGATGCCAGCGAAGACGTCAAAGACGCGCTGCACTTTTTCTATCGTTCGATGGATGACATGCTGCGACAGACGATGAGCAAGATGGACAGCAACAGCACCCTCATCGTTTTGTCCGACCACGGCTTTGCCACCTTCACGCGCGAGTTCAATGTCAGCACCTGGCTGGTCGAGAACGGCTACACCGCCGTCACCGATCCGGACCGCTACCACGAAAGCGAGTTCTACGATTACGTCGATTGGCAGAAGAGCAAGGCGTTTGCCCTGGGTCTGAACGGCATCTACATCAACCTTTACGGCCGCGAAGCCAACGGCTCTGTCATGCCGCACGAAGCTGAAAAGATCAAGCGCGAGATCGTCGCCAAGCTCAACGAAGTGCGCGACCCGGCGACCGGCCGCAAGATGGCCCGCGGCGTCTACGACACACGCCAGATCTATTCTGGTCCCTACCTCGACATCGCGCCCGACATCGTGGTAGGATACGACGCCAGCTACCGCATCTCGGACGAGTCTGTGCTGGGGAAATTCCCGGAAAAAGTCTTCAGTGACCGCATCGACAAATGGTCTGCCACGCACTGCATCGAACCCAACGTGGTGCCGGGCGTGTTTCTGACCAACCGCGAGGTCACCAGCGACAAACCGGGTATTTGGGACCTGGGCCCCTCCATCCTGGACCGGTTCGGGATCGAAATTCCTTACGAAATGGACGGCAAGTCGGTTCTCGGGTAACGGACCGTCTGCCGGTCTCTGACTCAGGGCTGTCTCAATAGCTCCCGGACGCCCTGGCCGGTTACCTTTTCTCTTTACCGGACCACTTGACGCGGACACATTAGCCGGCCGGCCAATTTTCCCTTGACCGGCACAACCGCGTTCCCTACTTTTGAACACCCGTGTGAGGGATTCAGAAGTCACCTTCCAGCCAGTGCTCACGTACCTGAGACCCCTGCGGTTGTGCTGGCATCCGCAAGATATCTCCCCCGGGCGGTGAGGAGTTGGTTGCCTTTCTCGTGTTGACCATGATGATATTCTCAAAAATGTGCTGTGTTTCTTTGCCTGCAGAGCCTGTTGGCTTTGGCCCGCAAGGGTCGTGTCAGTCGCGCGGGGTGAGTTCGTTTTTCTTGGGCCGAAATGGTGTCTAATATTAGATATGGAAATCGGTTTGTAACGATCTAATAAAAATATGTTAGAGAGAGAGTGGCGCAAGTCGGAAGTGCGAAGCGTTTGCGTCGCCGAGCATTCAGTTGAGTTATGCTGCCAGCCGAGGGGCGGGAGCTATCCTTGAACAGAAGAACGAGAGGCGAATCCTTTGGAACCCATATACATAGACCTTCATATCCACACTTCTGAGAACCCCGATCAACTTAATGCTGCATACAACGTTGCCACGCTGCATGAGAAGGTTCAGGAATTCGCGATGGGATCGCCGTATCTCATCTCGCTGACTGATCACAACACCATAAACAAGGTGGCCTACCTACATGCTGCGTCCTTGTTTCCCCATCTGTTGATAGGGGCGGAGTTGCACGTTCGAAACTACCGCGATGAGCCGCCCTACCACTGCCACATCTTCTTTCGCAGTCGGGTCGACGCAGAAACCATCGACGCCTTAAATGTGATTCTTGACGTGCTGTATCCCAAGAAGAGCGTGTCCGCCTCCGACCAGATTCCGAGCATCGAGGAGCTTGCGAAGCACTTTGATGCCTACGAATTCGTTCTCCTGCCTCACGGCGGTCAATCACATTCTACCTTCGACAAGTCGATTCCAAAGGGTGTGCAGTTCGACACCACAATTGAGCGCAGCATCTACTACAACCACTTCGACGGTTTCACTGCACGCAGCAACTCGGGTTTGGATAGTACGCACGACTACTTTCGGCGGCTTGGAATCTCGGACTTCGTCAACCTGATCACCTCGACCGACAATTACAATCCGAAGAACTATCCAGAGTCGAAGGCACGGCAGGCAGAGCCCTTTGTCCCTACCTGGATGCTAGCGAGTCCGACTTTCAATGGACTGCGCTTGTCGCTATCGGAATCGGCACGGCTTGTTTACGGAACCCGGCCAGACACTTGGGCTGAATTCATACGACACGTATCGTTATCGAATGACTATCTGGATATCGACGCGGCTCTTACGCCGGGGCTCAATGTGGTCATCGGGGGGTCGTCTAGTGGTAAGACGCTATTCGTCGACTCGGTGTATCGGAAACTCCAAGGGGACTTCTCAGGCAGCAACTATCTCGCATACGGTGTTGACCAGATTTCAGTTGATAGCCCGACAGGGCAGGTGCCGCACTTCTTGGAGCAGAACTACATCGTCAAGGTATGCGATCAGAAAGACCACGACAACACGATTGACAGTATTGCCCTACTGCGCAGGCTCTTCCCTGGAGACAAAAACGAAAGAACCGAGATTGATAACGGGCTGGCTCAACTAAGCGAGAGTCTCAGTCAGATGGTGGAAGCTGCGGAGAAGATTGAGGCCACTGAGGAAGAGCTGAAAATAATTCCAGTGCTGTCTCGCCTTGTGGTGACCACGCTTATCAAGCGTAACCCCCTGAAATACCTCAAGCCAACCGACTCAGACGTGGAGACCTTTGAGTATTCAGAGCCCACTCACAAGCGGTACACGAAGGCCCTAGATGATATCGAAATTTTCTTAGATACGAACCCATTCGTCGTCCATGACAAAGGTCTTGTAGAAGGGCTGAAGGCAGAACTTTATGTGGCTCTTACGGCGTCGCGTTTTGAATCAGACGTCCGTCAAGTGATCATCGAGCACGCTGACGTGATACATCAGTTGCAGACTCGCGATGGCCGCGAGACGAAGACAAAAAGTTACCAATTCGGTATGCTATTGAGGTCGATTCGAAACTACCTGAAGTACTACCGGGTGTTCTACGCATCTCGTGACCGAATCGCAAAATTCTCCATCACGTGCAGTACCCGAGTAGTCGAATCCATGGGACACCGACTGTTCATCGAGAATACATTCGAGCTGACTCCCGCCAAGTTCGTTGAAATTTTGAACCAGACCCTCCGGTCCGATTGTCAGATTCGTGGTTTCGAGGAAATCACCCCTGCGAGTCTTGCCCTGTCATCCGCCGGATTCCGTAAGAGGTCGCCGAATATCACTAGCTACGCCGACCTGCATCGTGAGGTGCTAAGTCGATTCCAAGCGATGAACCGGAAGAAATACCGCATAACCACCAGCGATGGAAAGAACTTCTATCAGCTAAGCGCTGGGTGGAAGACATCGGTAATACTCGACCTAGTGTTGGGATGTGCAACCGACACGGCTCCGCTGATCATTGATCAGCCAGAGGATAATCTCGCGACCACCTACATCAATACGGGGCTTCTTAAGGCAATCAAAAAGTGCAAGGCGGCACGGCAGATCATCCTTGTCTCACACAATGCAACGATACCTATGCTAGGGGACGCTCAGAACGTGATTTTGTGTAAGAATGAGGACAAGTTCATGACGATTCGATCGAGCCCACTCGAGGGTGAGATAGATGACCGCGATGTTGTGGACGTGATAGCAGCCACCACCGACGGTGGAAAGTCATCAATCAAGAAGCGTGTCAAGAAGTACAACCTCAAACGGTTCAGGGGGGCAGATGAAACTCGTGTTTAGGAAAAACAACCAGGAGGAGATCACCGTTCTTCAGTCTTTCGATGGTGATGAGCGCAACTTCATCTATACGGAAATGATCAAGGTGCTGCTCAAGAATGGCGAGCTTGAAGCGCCCGTTGTTGATGGGGACTTCACAGAGGAAGAGATGCGCAGCATCAACAACATGGTCAGTCAGATCAATAAGGTCACGAAAGAGACCTTGAAGACAAGTGCTGGCTCGGATGGGCCTGGCACTGACCTGTCTCTCTAACGTCGCAGATTAACTCGGAGGCAAATTGCGCTGCGCTCCATTTGCACCGGTTATTTGCGACGTTGGCTGTCAAAAATTTGAAGTGTGATAGATTAGATATGATTCCGTTAGCAGGAAAAACAAACTATGAATAAAGTAGAGAAAGAAGAGCAACTGGACGTTGGTGGCATATTTAAAGGCCAACGATGGACTTATAAGATTGTAGAGGAATTGGGGCAAGGAGGATATGGCAAGACTTACAAAGCTCGTGTAATCGATGAAGGTAACAACTATGTCGTGCTCAAATTTCTACGCTCGCAGGGGATTTAAGCCTCCGTGTTCGGCCCGCCAGGGAATCCCCTGCGCCTGCCCTGAGCATGTCGAAGGGGAATAGTTGAATTCGGGATTGCGTCCCCGGAGCAATGCAAACGCAACGTTCATTCACTTTGACACTTAAAGACATGTAATGGCCCGGCATAGAATCGTTGCTAAAGACGGCATTTATTTTACGACTCGCACGATTGTTGAGTGGCTGCCAGTTTCTAAGGAAAGCAAGTATTTCTCAATTATTATTGAGACTTTATAGTAATGACAGAAAAACAAGGCCGTCACATTTTCGGGTCTGTTGTCATGCTCACTCATTTTCTTCTGATGGGCAAACTGAAGAAGGCGTCAGATTCCAAATGTGCTGCGAAACATGAAGGAATTCACGTCCAAGGAAATCTGCAGCAAGCCTGAGTTGTTGCAAATGCTTTAGTTTGATGGGAATGAAATTCCTTTTTCATGGGTTCCGCAGGGGATTTTATGGTAAAAAGGCACGAGGGTGCAAATCCCCTGCGAGCATGGAAACGTGGACATGATTTCCAGGCTAAAGCATTCCGTACCTTTAGGAAGTGAACGAAGGTGCACGATGCGGCCGGGCTCTGTACATCATCCATTTCCTGCTTCTCGGTGGCGTGAGTACAGACAGTCGCGCCACACCCGGGGTCCATTTCGTCTAAGCGCTGGCAGGCATGTTGCTACTCGCCGGGAAGGCGGCGATGTACCCTAAAGCTGGAGTTTCAGTCGGCGCGTCGTTATTGAAGGATATCCGCGAATGAACATGTCGTCCCTGACGGGACTGGATTTTATAGGAATTCTGTCGGCTACAAATATCTTGTCCCTGCGGGACAGAGGCTCGAAAATCGTAGCCTTTACAGCCTTTCGAATGAAACGAGTGTCTCCAAGAACCCGGCGTTCTCGACGAAATCTGTGGAGCACAATGATTTTTCGGTGAAAGCCTTCAACAGTAAGAGAACTTTTGATCCTGGTGTCAGGAAAAGCATTTTCATGCGGCGTGGCAGTGCGCACTCTTTTGAACCACACAAGACGTG
>Ga0114931_10007514_pt1 | contig 13315 bp, 4 predicted proteins | sample 2SBtaG_FD_89579 | JGI IMG/M metagenome (GOLD analysis project Ga0114931, IMG submission 89579) | Deep subsurface microbial communities from Kolumbo volcano to uncover new lineages of life (NeLLi) - 2SBTROV14_V59a metaG | ecosystem: Environmental > Aquatic > Marine > Volcanic | place: Kolumbo... | reverse complement strand
TAAGTAACTGCCCAGTCCAAACCACCAATAGCCCCTTTCTCTGCCGTCGCATCTATATAAACATCCATCCTATACTCTCCATTACCAACAATCCAATTAGTTTGAACAGGATTTGAGGAATAAACTACATTAGAAGCCATTTGTCCTGCACTAGCTAATGAGGAAAATAACATAACCCCAGCTAACAAAACAAATATTCCTGTTACTATACTTAGTTCCTTTTTCATCTTATTCATCTTAACTTATTAAAGTATAAAAATCTTGTGTTTATAAATCTTTCTATTTATTTACTACTCTCTAATAGTATCCTTATAATTATCTAAACCAAAGCTCCTCTATGCCAAATAAACCCAATCTGTGCAATATCCTTAATATTTAATATCCCATCACAATTAATATCAGAAGCTACTCTAAATCCATCATCATTAGTTACCTTGTTATATTTTAATTTTATAAGGTTTATATCTTCTGTTGCTACCTGACCATCATTACCTATCTCAGCATCTAAAGGACATGTTTCATCTTTGACTTTAGTTGCGCTTCCAGTAGTACCATTATTCGCACCGGCATCCCCAAGTCCGCCTGTTAATGTAGTGTTAATTGTTGTAATTCCTCCTATCAATCCGTGGTAATTATATTGCAAAGTTCCCCCATTACCTCCAACATTACTTCCTCCTAATGAGTTACCGCCTCTACCAGTAAAGTTACTCCCTGTTCTATTGAACAATCCAGTTGTTGTTATGTTTAATATTCCTGCATTTCCTCCTCGCGTTTGGTTCTTCCCACTAAACACTATATCGCTTCCTGTAAGGAAAGTTATATTTCCTGTAAGGTTAATATCTAAATTATTCGCATCCCCAGAAGCATTATACAAGGAATAAACTTTCGCACTAGAGTTAAAGTTCACGAAATCGCAAATCCCTCCACTACACAAATCATTATTCAACAAACAATCACTCTCAACACCACAACTACCATCTTCCACACAACTCGTCTGAGAAGTCAAACACGAAGAAATAAGCTTTATCTCTCTCACGCCCGTGGAATTTACCTTATTAGCGTTATCTGTGGCATTAACTTCATAAGTATAAGAGCCATCAGCAAGACCAGTCCAATTTATCTCCAAAGTTGAAGTCGTAAAAGTAGTAGTATTTACATTATCTGTGCTGTTATACAAAGAGTAAGTAATATTAGCCAGGTTCGCCTCAGTCAAACTAGTATTAACATAAACACTGCCCCCAGAAACAACCTCTCCACTAGTTTCCACCCCATTACCATAAGCCAACAAAGGCACGACTGTATCAAGAGTTATAGTCCTTAAACCCGTAGCATTTTTTTGATTAGAATCATCAGTAACATTAACTTGGTAACTATAACTTCCGTCAGATAAACCAGTCCAGTTTATTTCCAAAGTTGAAGTCGTGAAAGTAGTAGTATTGACATTATCTGTGCTGTTATACAAAGAGTAAGTAATATTAGCCAAGTTCGCCTCAGTCAAACTAACATTAGCATAAACAAAACTTTGAGAAACATTCACTCCATCTCCCAAAGTCCCTATATCATAAGCTATTTCTGGGAATAGACTATCCACATTAAACGCAACATTATCAGAGCCCAAATTACCTGCAGTATCGTTAGCATAAATCGTCCAAGTTACACTCCCCTGTCCAGAGTTCAAGCCAGTTACATTCGCTCCACAAGCTATTGTCGTATTAGTAACACCAGAATCTAAAGAATACCAACAAGTACTCAATTGAGCATCCGAAGCCGTGTAGTTTAATTCAGTCTGTAAAGTTGTATAGTTAGCAACAGTAGGATAAACCAAGCTCACAACAGGCGCAACAGTATCCTCTCCAACTGTATAATTCCCACTTCCTGTTGTAGTATAAACAACGGTCGCAGCATTCAGAGAAGTCGAATTAACACAATCTGTACACTGAGTACCATTCTTGAGAATTATAGGACTACTAAAACCTCCAGGCATGTTCAAGAATGTAGCAGTTCCTGTCTTACTCGCAACAGCAGAAAAGTTATAGAACGCAAAGTTATTCCTAAACTCATGCTGACTTCCAATATCTGTTTCTGAGTTTAAATTAACTGTAGTCCAATTTATGAAAGCCGAAGACTCATTAGACAAAACAAAAATATCAACACTATCGGTAACATAATCTGCATTAGAATCTACAAAACTATTAGTATAAGTAAAGTTCAAACTCTTAATAGGATTACTATCTCCTCCCTCCAAGGAATTAACTCCTTCTGACATATCGATAGTCACACCTGTCAAATCTATGTCTAAATTATCAATTATAAGTTTACCACCGAAACCATTACCAACTAATGGAACAACTAACTGACAGCCAACATCAAATAATCCAGAATCTCCTCCCTTATTTGAAATCATCTTACTTACATTCGTCTCTACCAAAGTTATTGACCCTCCATTGGTTCCTAAATCTATGCTTTGAGTATTTCCTAGATTACAATCTAATGTGCTATTATCAAACCCTTGTGCAGTAACATTCTCTACAAAAGAATCTTCTATCCTTAAACTTCCCGCATCTGTAGGATAACTAACTGAATCCGTAGTTACAGAGTCAGTAAAATTCAAAATAGTAATATTCCTTACAGTCAAATTAGAATATCCTCTAGCGTCAATTCCAAAACCTCCTCCTAAAGTCTTTCTAGATATTGTAGTGCCATTTCCATCTATTACAATATTATTTGCTCCAACAGTTATACAAGTATCCTGTGTCGTAGAGAAATTACCAGGTAAAACATAAACATTACTAGAATCAGTTAAAGTGTCTCCACAAGTAGCTTCAGCCACACCAGAGCCCGTTATCCCTGAAACCTTATAATCTCCTCCCTCTATCGTTGTAGTTAATCCTGATTTAGTTGTTCCTCCAGGAATGTTTGCCTCAGAAAAAGCAAAATTGACAACACCAGAACAATCGGGATTCACTTGAGCTATAGTACTTGCTTGAGGACAGACATAAATTCCAGTGCTTATTGTATTTTTAATAAATGCCGTATGACTTCCATCACAAGTCGTCAAACCAGAAAGATTAGTCGCAACCTTCCTATCACTAACATTAATAGTTATGCCTGTTAAGTCTACCTCTCCTTGAGTGAAATTCGCACAGAAACTCAAACTTTTCCCAAAAATAGGATGATTAACATTAACTTCTTGAACTCCAGCATATGCTGTCCCATTAGTTAAGTTTCCATTTATACTTGTAATAAAGGTATAATTAGTTCCACTAAAAAGACCAGGTTTTAAGAATTTATTACCTCTTTGGAAAGTAGTACTCTCGGTAAAGTTATTATTTCCTAAACTATCATTAACATAGAAGTTCACCGTGTAACTGCCACCTGTTATTGAAGTATTTGTTGCGTTAAATCCTGTGCCCGTTGCATTCGCAGTCATACTAATATTATGTATTCCACCATCTAAACTGTAATATGCTGTACTATTCTCGTTAGTAGATATATTAAATGGAATGTCCTCATTACCATAAGTTATATTCTGAGGTCTAATTATTGTTACAAGAGGCGCACTAGCATCAACGTTAAATGTAACACTACTTAAGTTAACATTATTCTGTGTATCGTTAGCATAAATCGTCCAAGTAGAACTTCCCTGTCCAGAGTTCAAGCCAGTTACATTCGTTCCACAAGCTATTGTTGTATTAGTAACGCCAGAATCTAAAGAATACCAACAAGTATTCAAATTCTCATCTGAAACAGTATAATTCAAGGCAGTTCTCACAGATGAATAAGTCCCACTCAAAGGCAAAGTCAAATTAATACTTGGAGCAAGAGTGTCACTACTTATCTTATAAGTTCCTCCACCCGTAACTGTAAAGATAACTGTCGCAGCATTCAAAGAAGTTGAGCTAACACAATCTGTGCATTCTATATTATCTTTTAATATCACAGGAGAGTTAAAGTTTCCAGGCATACCATAAAGAGTTATCGTCGCAGCCTTGTTCAAAGCACTCAAAGATGAATTGAAGAAAGCAGAGTTATTACCTATAACTACATTAGCATCTAAATTCGACACAGAAGAAGTTATAGAAGGAATCCATTTAATATTACCTGCAGAATAGTTTTCCACTAAAAAGTTTATTCCTGAATGTGAGTAAGTCGCACTTGAATCAACAAAAGAGTCAGAATAATTAAGAGTTAATCTTGGTGAACTTGTCAAAAACTGATCTGAATTTGAACCATCAGTAAGACTAACACTAGCCCCAGAAAGACTAAGTGCGTTCTTCTCCATAAAAATATCCCCACCTCTTCCATCATAAAAGTCAAAAGGGTTACTCGAAAAATAAATTTGTGCATTCCCACCATTTGTTGAGATAGATGAGGAAATAGCCGAATTAATAACTCTTATATCTCCTCCATCAGTCCCATTTTTATCTGAACTAGATGCACCCGTAAATCCAGTAGACTTCACAACTTCAACACTAGAACCAGTTAAATTAAGATTTCCTGCCGCTTGATTTTCAGTCGTACTAGAAACGTCTATTGATGTAGTAAAGTTTATTATTGTTATATTCTGAACAACAAAATTAGCTCTGTTTCTTGCGTCAATTCCAAAACTTCCTCCAGAAGTTGTTCTTGAAAGTGTAAATCCATTACCATCTAAAACAACTCCTTCTGCAGATATCGTAAAGCAAGTATTAGAAGCTGTACTAATATTACTCTGTAAAGTATAATTTCCTGCACTACTTATTGTCTGACATGAGTTCACACCAGTATTAGAAACACCAAACACTACACTTTGTGTATAATTATTATTTCCTGCTGTATCATTGGCATAAACACTGAAAGTATAACTTCCATCTGCTATTGAAGATTTAGTAGCATTAAAGTTCTGATTATCTGTTGAACTCATAGATACATTTGTAACGCCACCATCTAAACTGTATTGAACACTTCCATTCTCGCTTAAACTAACATTAAAGTTCAGAGGTAAATCGCTTCCAGTATAAGTTGTATTGGTAGGAAAGTTTATAGTTACATTAGGAACTATTGTGTCTGATTGAGCCTCTTGTATAGTAACACTCCTCTCCGCAGTCTGGTTCTTATTCCCTGCCAAATCAACTGCATATCCTGTAAATGTGTGCGTTGCTAAATCTAAATTTGTAAAGTTTCTTTCATATTGTGTCGCCGTCGCATTATACAAAGCAGAAACTTCTCCAGAAGATAAAGTCCTATCAAAAATCATAATATCGTCCATTCCTCCCTTCATATCGTTAGAAGTTGCGCTCCAAGAGCCAAAATATATTTTCTGATTATTATTCTGTCCTAAACCATTAGTTGCATTAACGCTACCTTGTAAGACTCCATCAATATACAAGCTATGATTATAACCGGTTGCTACTCCCTGATTCTCAAGAGTATTTACAATGTGAATCCACTTATCTCTAGATACTGTCACAGCAAGAGTCCAATGTAAACTGCTTCCTGTATCATCCATAATATATGACCTTAATTGATTATTATTCCATATTTGCATCATAAACTCTCCATTCTTTTGAATCATTCTTGAGCGGTCATTTGAGTTTCCATTAGAAGAAGCATCATACAACCAGAAAGCATAAGTAAAGTTTCCACCTGTTTGATTTGGTTGAATACTAGCATCATTAGGAACTTGGAAATTATCATTGTCATCGGTTGAACTATACCAACTTGCATTACCCCAGCGTCCACTTTCATTAATTACTGTATTGGCCTCATTAGTAGCATTATTACTATAACTGCTTAAATCTATCAAACCGCCTGTATCAGTCACATCATCAAACCTCCACCATCCAACTAAACTATTATCAAAATCTACAAAAGAATAATGATCTCCACCATCATCTGCCGTCGACAATTTAACATCAATATCTGTATTTGTCTGTGAGCTTGCATCCGCAGGCGTAGGAGAAACAAAAGTAATATTTGGCACTATTGTGTCCCCTCCAGTAGATTCTGTGTAATTCACTCTTATCTGAATATTATCTACAAATAATGATCCTGCATTATTAACATCAGACAATGTGAGCCTTGCCCTAAAGTTCGTGTCGCTAAAATCGTCCGCAGTCCAAGTCCTACCCCAAGTATTTGTTGTACTGCCATAGGTTTCAGTCCCATCATTTCCAGCATTTCCGCAAGAAAACTGGACAGTTCCCTGTGATATATAGGAAGTTCCTCCGTCCCAGCTCAGAGAGATATTCAAATCAGCAGTTTCGCCATTAAAAAGGCTACAGGCACTATGAGACTCTCTTCCTTCAACTTGCACTTCTATTCCATTTATGGTTGCTCCAGAAGTAACTCCAAAACCATAAGTTCCTGTATCTAATGATTCTCCCACCGTATCCTCGAAAGCATTAGCATTATCTGATACCTTAACATTCTCTCCAGTAGTCCATTGGTTAAGAGGACTTCCTGTTGTTGTGGGAGACTTGAATGTAGTCGTCGGGTCAATTATATGGTCAAATTCAACATCCCCTCCTAAAACACGCAAATCAAAACTATCCTGTTCGCCTTGTAAGCCTGTTAAAAATATTTTATTGTACTCATTATCATTCAAGGAATTAAATTCTGCGATTAATTCTGTTTTATTAACTTCATAAATCTCTATTTTTGGCGCTCCTGAAATAGTCCTAGGATAAACAGTAATATCATTACTATTAGTTAAGTTTCTCTCAAAAGTAACTCTTACATAATCTCCAGAAGGAATTGTCTCAGACCAATTCCCATCAAGTTCTCTAACATCCTCATAAACATCGCTTATGAAAGTTCTATTAGAATCAAGATGTTCTGCAGAAGTAATCACGATGATAAAAGTCTGATTAGATAATGTAGGTGCAACCCAAGAAACCCAATCAATAAACCCACTAGAATCTGTATCTAATGCTTGAACAATAGGAATACTAGTTCCTTTCTCTTTCCATTTTATTTTAATAGAAGATTCCTTATCAATCTTTAAACTTTCAGGCAAAGTTGTAAACGCAAGAACATTTTCATAATGTACATCAGAAGGTCCAATTATCTGAACAGTCTTTCCTTTAGAATTATCTTGTTCAATCGCATAAGGTGCACTAGTATTGTAAGTTATCTCAACTTCTTTAACACTTTGATTAACATCAAACACAACGCTATTATTGCCACTGTCTGTTCCATTAGAAACAGCAAAACCTGTCAGTCTCAATAGTCTAAAGAACTTAGCAAGAAATCCAACAATTACCGGCTCTCTATCTAGTTCAACTTCTGCGACAACATTTCCAGTTAACAAAGAACCAGAAGAAATAGAATTCTCTTCTTTAACAACTTCTCCATCACTATCAATTACTGTCTTACTTAAGGTTGTTTCTTTTGTAACAGAAACACCCCCACCTGCTTTCTCTATTGTGACTTTCTCACCATTATTTTCTTTATCAACAACACCCTCAACAACAACTTTATCCCCTTCAGATGGTAAATCGGAAGTTGCACCTTTGATAACATTAACAACTCCAATATCATGTGCGCTCTCCGGAAGTTTAAGAGAAACTTTTGCACTATCTGACAAAACAACTTTCTTCTTCCATTTAACAGGTTGCCCAAGAACAGCGCCAAACTGAGTAACATTAACCTGAACAGATATATTAGTTACATTAAGCTCTGTTTGTGTAACGTTTGTTACATTCAAAACAGGAGCCTCAACAAAAATATCTCTATCTACTCTAACCAACACTTCATCACCTACAACAATCTGAACATCTAAATCCCCACTCTCATTAGCAATTAATCCAATCTTAGAAAAATTAACTGGAATTGTTGTAGTCTTATCTCCTAAATATTCTTCTCCAAAACCCTCATCAATTAAAGCATAATCAGTAGAAACCGTAGCGACACCATCACTTATACTCAAATCAACTTCACTATCGTTTAGGTCTTCTCCATTAGATTCCACGCTTCCCTCAACAATTCTCGCAGTTTGTCCTTCCTCTAGATTGTAAGTAAAATCTTCAAAGAAAGAAGCAACTCCTGGAACAGTAAATTCTGTCTCTGTAATTGCTCCACCCGTTATTCCACCACCATCTGAACTTCCTGAATCTGAGCTTGAATCTGAGCTTGAATCACTTGAAGAATCGCTAGAGAAATCTGAACTTGAGCTACCATCGCTATTGGAACTACTTGTGTCCGAACTTGTAGAATCTGAGCTTGAAGTTGTTGTGTCTGATGGAGCACTCGAGTCACTTGAAGAACTAGAACTTGAATCACTTACAGTGTCTGCTGAATTGTCTGGGCTTGTGTCTGAGCTTGACGTTGTTGTGTCTGTTGTTGAATCTGAAGCAGAACTATCCGAGCTACTTGAATTACTAGCACTATCAGTACTAATAGAACTATCTGTACTACTTTCATTTCCACTCCCCGCCGAATTATCTGCTGAGGAATTTGAGGAGGTTACAGAAGTATCATTACTTGCTTCCGTTCCTGCACTTGTTCCAGTAGAAGATACATTTTCTTCTTCACTAGCTCCATTGGAAATAAACAAATCAAAGCTAACATTTTGATATGTTTTAATTTGTCCAATCAAACCAAATCCTTCTCCACTTCCCTCAAGCGCAACATCCTCAGTATAAAAGTTACCTTCGAGCTGTTCGGCATCGACTAACTCAGCTAACCCAAATTCTTCAGAATAATTACCTAAAGAAACAAGAACCTTAGCACTAGCAGGTATTAATTCTCCTTGTTTAACAATTAAACTTAAGTCACCAGTAATTTGTTCACCAGGCTCATAAACTGTTTTAAAAATGTCTAAAGAAACTTTGCCAGTAACTGCAGGAGAAATCACAAACCAAAACAAAAAGAAAATAGCTGCGGACGCAATAATTAAACCAAATACAAAATAAAGAGGATCGATACCTTCCTTGCTAGAGTTCTCTAACTTCCCAACATACTGCGTTTTAACTTTTCCCTTAACACGATTAGTTTTATACAAATAAGGACCATACTTTTTCCCATTCTTATAAGTATACTTTTTATACACCACTTTTTATTTTTACTCTAAATCCTCTCACATTAATGTAAGAGAACCGCCATAAAGACTTAATCTATACAGAGAAGTTCTATTTATAAGTATTTCTCTTATTAAAAATATTTTTCCCCTACAACCCTTTATCGTCGAACTTCAAGCTCATAAATCTTTCATGCAAAATATTAACATTTCTCTCACAAACATAGTCATGTTGTCTAAATCCTCCGCCAAAAGTTTTAGGAATATGCATAAGTTCATGAATAATTGTCTTATCTTGGTCTTCTTTAGACATCTTATCAAACATCTCTAAAAACTCAATCGCGTAAAAAGCTTTAGTGCCCATTGCCTTCTGCATTAGCTTTCCTATTGTGTGACAACGCGCAATAGTTCTCCTACTTTGTGAACCAAAACTCCTCAAACATTTAACCCTCGACAAATCTATGTGAGTCATATGGCTCTCAGCAATCAGAGTTTTAACAATCTCTTCCATTCTTTCCTGTAAATCAGGAGCTTCAACATACTTCATTCAATTACCTCTATAATCTTAATTCTACTCTTGGGGTTTTTAATTCTTATTGCCTTAGATGAAATACCAAGTTCCTTAGAAATCAACCTAATCAACTCTGCATTTGCTTTACCTTTGGAAGGTATCTTCTTTAGCCAAACCTCAAACTCACCCTCAGAAATCTTAACAACCTCAGACCTTCCAGACTTAGGATGAACTTTAACTTTAATTATCATTTCTATAAATTAATTTGAAACATCTACTTTAACATTATCTAACCATATAGGTTGAATGTTAGACTTACTAGCCGCATATAACCCAAGTTTTCCAGAAAGAAAAGTCTTACTTGTATCGATAAACTCACTTTGGTCAGAAAGAGGACTTTCAGTCCCTGCAATAGGATTATTAACTGCAACGCGTTTTATATTAAAATGAATTCCATCACTTTCCTCTAATACGTCAACATTGTAATCATATTTGTTATCTTTGCTATTTGACCCCATCGCCAAATTAAGATTCTGTCCTATCATTCTCGGGACGCCATTTTCAACAACATAAAGCCCGCCCCCTTGTTGACACCCAGCAGGGAAATTATTACAAATATCCAATCTAGCATCATTTACATTAGTCCTAACAGAGACTAAAAAGAAATAATAATTTCCAACATCTTTATAATTCAAAACAATCGCTGAGTCTTGTCCCCAAGCGCGCCTAACACTAAAACTAGAATTATAATTAGTAAAATTCTCATTTGTAACAATAAAAGTATCTTCAGTAGTCGAAGAACCAGACTGAATTTCTTGTGTAAACGAAGGTACCACATCAGCATTTCCTAAAACATTCGTCCAAGATAGTCCATTTGGTTCTTTTAATCCAAAATCAAATTGCGAAACCTGACGCAATTCAAAATCATCAAGATAAGATGTTACACTATCACAAACATCTCCAATTCCATCTCCATCAAAATCTTTCTGTTCAGGATTATAAATATCAGGACAATTGTCTGCACAATAAACCAATCCATCTCCGTCTGTATCGGTCTGAGGGAAACCTTCATCTATTTGTCCGTCACAATCATTATCAATAGTATCGCAAAGTTCAGTTGCCCCAGGATGAATTGACCTATCACTTTCGTTACAATCAACTTGAGGCAAATCAGTGCATGTTCCGGCACCTGCATACCCATCAGAATCTGTATCTATACACTTCAAACAAGAAGCCCCGCAATCATTTTCATAAGGTCCAATATCGTAGCCGTAGTTCAAAGGTCTTGAAACCTTAGATATATCAACATTAGTCTTAAAGCTCCCTCTATCTATCGCAGGGCTAGTTTGTGACAAACGATAATTCTCGTGATCTTCATCAATAAAACCAATATCACCCCATAAAGAATGAATTCCTAAACTCGTTGTGGCAGCATAAGGAATTCCGGTCTGCAAGATATGTGGTTCAGAACCAAAAGAATCCTTTAAAATAAAACCTCCAGAGTTTGTAGATACATAATAGTTAAAGTCTTCATCAAGTTCAGTCAAACAGTTTGCACAAGAAAAATCCGCAGACTGTTTAACAATATTATCTTTGAACTCTAAACCATTAATTGTCTTCTCAATTAAAATACCCGTATTAAACAAATTATTATACACAGAAACATTCGCAGAAGAATTAATAGCATTCAATCTAAAAATCTGCCCACTAGGCAAGAAAATGTTGTTCTTAATCACTAAATTGTTAGTAACTGTAAGCCACGCTGGTTGTTCAGAATCACCAATAATATTTCTTTCTATAACTGCATCATTGACAAGGAAAGTTTGTAAAGAATCTGCATGAACTAAAGCTGAGTTGTGTCCTCTAAATATATTATCTCTAATTTCTATATTAGTAACGTTATTAACAAAAACTCCATCGGCACCGCCATTCTGCACAGTGTTTCCTTCTAATGTTATATTGCCAGACCCATCTATAACCATTCCTCTAAAAAGGTTATTCTCAATAACATTATTTCTAATTATATCTCCATTTCTATATCTCACCCTAAGTCCTTCGTTACAATGATACAAATGATTATTCTCTATTGTCATATTTGAGCCAGTACGCTCATTAAAAATACAAGCACCTCCAAACCATTGCTTAGTTGTTCCCTCAAAATAATTTATGTTCCTCACAGTAAAACCTGAAAGTGTAACATAATTAGAAATTGGTGTAAATGGAGGTCCTTGTCCTCTATGATAAAACCCATTAATTCTTTGTGGGACAACAACATTAGTAGGATACTGATCATTAAAAGCCCTCACAAAAACACGATTAGTTCCCGGAGCTTGTCCGCCATTAGGTATGTAACAAAACTCTCCTGGAGAGTCCAAAAGAGCAACATTATTTAGAATAGCATATCTGTCTCCAACTGTAGTACCTGAAGAAGGCAAGCCAGTCAAAAATAGCTGAGCAGTTACAGGGTCAAAACCAGTAACCGTAGCAAAAAACATATCATTCGAAGACTCCCTATAATAACGCACTTGAGAACCTACCCAATAATCAAGCGGCTTATTAGGATACAAAGCAACTAACTCATCAGCATAAATAAATTCTTTAGGAGATCCCTGAGTAAGAGTTAAGTAATTATCTATCTTTACGCTTGTAGGGTTACTTTCATAAGGTGTTTGACAAAGAGGCAACACAACATCATTATCAACTAAAAAAGAAGGAATATTTGGAACATCAGAATAATAAGTTGTTCCTATGCTCACCGCAGGAACACCTGGACAATTTGTTGCATCACATAAAGTCCACTGAACTTCATCAGCACCTTCGACTATTGGATTCTCTCCAGGAAAAGCAGCCAAAGTAACTCTATTTGCCTCATCAACTCCATTGTAAGGAAACTCCACTTCTTCTCTATAAATACCACCTCTTACAAATAATCCTTTTCCAGGTTGAAGAGCATTAGAACCTGCCTGTATAGTGGTATATGCATCGCCATCAGACCCAGAACAATCTCTGTTTGCAATAGAATATGTGCCCACACAATTATTAAGTAATAAACTGTCAGCATAAATATCTCCAGCACTAGGAATAATTTGTTGGCTACTAGAACTATCCCAGTCATTTAAAATAATTGCTAAATCACTCCCATCTACAACACCATCGTTATTCAAATCTTCAAAACAATTAGAATTAGAACAAGATGTACCAATTTTATTAAGAATTATTGCTAAATCACTCCCATCTACAACACCATCCCCATTTAAATCAGAATTTTTATAAACCACTCCTGTAGTAGGCAAAGAATTAGTTTTTGTTGTTGTGCCATCACCTACAATTTTATTACTCACAGCACGAATGCCTGGAGAAAGAAATATGTCCGGCGCGACACTACTAATAATGCCAAAAAGTAAAAGAATAGCAAGAAGTGCAATGTAGATAGTTAAAATTAATTTATTCCCCATAGAAGACTAAAAGAATGTTTATTTATATAATTTATCATCTTACTTCCTCCTTTTCTTATGTGTCTTATTTCTCCTCAAATATATTAAAGAAATCAATACTGCTATTACTACAAGAACTACTGAGAAAATTAAAACCACTTTCACATTTGTCTCTTGAGAAGAATTTCCTTTTTCTTTCTGTGGTTCAGCCTCTTGAGTTTTCATTTCAGGAATTTTTTCCTGTATATAATTCAAAATAAAACTTGCTTTTCCTGATTCAATAGATTCTAAAAATACATCAATATCATACACTCCATCAGACGTAACATCAAATTTTGCATGTTCTCCAACCTTTAAGATTGCTTCTTGTGT
>Ga0114931_10007513_pt1 | contig 13315 bp, 8 predicted proteins | sample 2SBtaG_FD_89579 | JGI IMG/M metagenome (GOLD analysis project Ga0114931, IMG submission 89579) | Deep subsurface microbial communities from Kolumbo volcano to uncover new lineages of life (NeLLi) - 2SBTROV14_V59a metaG | ecosystem: Environmental > Aquatic > Marine > Volcanic | place: Kolumbo... | reverse complement strand
GTGGGCAACACACTCCACCCCCAAACCGGGGTGGCAGAGCCGACGGTCGGCATGGTGGTGGGCAGGGTTGAAGAGAAGGTGGTCGATGCGTAAAAATATCCGCTCGGCAGAGTATCCGTGAGAATCACGTTATATGCCGGGGGACCGCTGTTCACAATGGTGAAGTTCAACTCGCCGCCGCAGTTGTTGGTGGTAGCGGGCGTCAGTTGCAGAGTCAACACCGGGCAGGTTTGCAGATTCGCCGTCGCTTCGATGGGTTCGGCGCGGCAGCCGACATCACAGCCATAGGTCAACCGAGCGCGGTTGGTGGTCAATTCGCACACACTGCCGCTGCCGGTATTCACCGTGCCGGTAATGACCAGCACATAATCGTTACCATCGGCGGGTAAATCACCGATATTCCATTCCACACCGGAAGCGGTTTGAGTGAAGGGGCCACTGCCACTGCCGTTCACAATTGCCGCACCGGTGAAATTCATATTCGATGGCGCAGTATCGGTGATGAGCACATTTTGCGCCACATATGCCGCCGCATCGTTATTGGCGGTAATGCGCCACTCGATAACATCACCCGGCTCGCCATTCACATTCAGGCTATATGCTGTTTCGCCCCGGGTCACATTGCGCCCCTCTTTGTTGAGGGTGATAATGGGTTGGATGGTATCCAGTGTGACGGCGCTCTCGCGGCGGAAGAAGAAGGCATTACACGCTGTATTGCCGGATGCTTCGGCGCGCACAAAGTTAAAGCCGGGGGTGCTGCAATCGGTTTGCACCCGGAAGACCACTTCGATGCTATCTTCGGCGGCGCGGTCTCTCAAAATTTCATCATGCTGTGTGGTAGTGGTGTAATCCAAACTCCACACCAATAATGTGTCCGTACCCGATATTACCGTGTGAGGTTCAAATGACACACTTGCCAGCCCATCCACAACATTGCCGTTTTTATCGGTGACGGTCATCACGGCTGTACCCGCCACATAGCTCAGCGAATGGATAGTTTCGGTAATGGTGGTATTGTAGATATGTGCCGTGGCGGAACTGTTTTTCACCGTCAGTACCACTTCACCCGTACCACAGAACGGCAAATCGGCGGTCTGCGCATTCGATGAGCGAATGCTGACCGGCGGCAAAATAAAGTTAGTGGAATCGGTTTCGACGGGGTAGCACGATTCGCCGGGACAGTTGCCGTCCATGGTCACATCGCTGGTCAAGTTGGTACAGCCGTTCAAATCCGCCAGCACAGCCAGTTTGACCAGTGTGCCGGGCTGCATATTCAACACTTCCCATACCACCGTCCCGCCGGTAGAAGATACCAGATTGACCGTTGCGCCGCCTGCCGGGGTTACGGTTGGCGTAAAGGTATTGTACCCCAATCCGGACCCGATGACATCTGTCACCAGCACCCGGTATGCAATGCCGGGGCCGCCATTATAAACGTTAATATCCCAATTGGCGGTTTGCTCATTGAGCATATAGGTATCGGGGGTGACAAACAGATGTAAATCGGGGCGCGAAATGGCAGCGGCGGTATGCGTGGGGTTGGTATAACTCACAGCACAACGGTCACTGAAACTCACACCGGCATCCATCGGCGGGGCGGTACAACTGCGATTCATGCCGAAAGAGATTGTGCCGGTGGTGGTGCCGGTTTGCGTCAATGGGTTTGTAAATGTCCATGTGATGGTATTCGAGCCGGAAATAACCGTCACCGAATTTCCGGCAAATCCACCGCCATACGCCATACTGCCCCAATCGATGCTGTCGAAATCGGGAGAGCCGACCGAGTATGTCACCACAATACTATTTGCCACCAAATTGTTGGCGACCAAATCGGCATCGCTAACGGTGAGGGTGACGGTAGTCGGCGCGCACCCAACCGTGGTGCCGGGGTCGATGGCAATTTGCAGGTCGGCGCGTTGCAGGTCTATCCATGCACCCTGATAGAACGTGTCATCGCCGGTACAACTCTGCGCCCCGGAACCGGGCACATACAACTCCGACCAGTCGAAGAAGCGCAAAGTCGGCGCGCCATTCAACACCGAATCGGGCGCAAAGATATCATAGTCAATTTCAAGCTGCACATTGGTACCGGTGAGCGCACCGGCGGCTGTCAACCCACTCAAATCCACAATCAATTGCGGCGTGGTTTGAACAATAGTGGCATTAACCGCATAATCTGTTCCGCCGACCAACACTTGCAATGTGCCTGCTTGATATTCCAAACCGGAAACACCATCGCGCGTGCCGAGGGTTTCGGTGAAAACGATATTGCTCCAATCGGTGATGGACAGGGCATAGGTGTTGGTGATGTTTAATACCCCACAGATTTGCCCATCAGAAGTAACGGTTTTATCCAAATTACCCACAGGTGCATTTTGCACAATTACGTCGGCTGTGTCCGAAGATGTCAAGTCCGGACAGGTGGAACACGTTACCGCTGCGCGTGCTTCAACGGTATTGTCGGCAATGTTGTTTGCCGCACACACCCCCCCGGTATCCAGCACCGATACGTTGATGTCCAATTGCCCGGTCAAAGCGGCTATACTGCCGGAGTCAATCGTCCAGACCAGTTGGTTACCGTTTTGCGCCACACTACCCACGGTGGGCGTGAAGGCGTTTATCGCCATTGACGCCGGAACAACATCGGTGATAACAATATTACCGTCGATATTTTGCGTGTTCTGCGCATTGAAATTGACGGTGAAATTCATGGTGTCACCGGTGTAGGTTACATCTCTATCCGCCGATTTTGTGACACTCAGCGACGGCAATTCGCCATTGGCATAGGTGTAGTTAACGGTGGTACTCGGCCCGTTAAAGGGTAATTCGCAGGGGTCGGTAAAGTGTGCGTTGAACGAAATGCCGCCATCATTGCTGCTGCACACATCGAAGGTCGGTGTGACATCAAACGACAGCACCATTTGGGTGGTGGTAACAACACCGTTGGGCGGGGTAAATTCGCCGGTGGCAGAGTTATATGACCACCCCGCGGCAACATTGTTAACGGTGAACGGCTGGCTTTCCAAATTGCTGTCCAGCACAAAGTTGGTGGCAGCGCCACCACTGTTGGTGACGGTGACAACCACGGTTTGCGCCGCAGGTGTACAGTAGCCAAACGCCAGCGAATTGCTCGCCAGCGATAAACTCGGCGGAGAAAGTTGGTAGGTAATATCGGTGGTATCTGAAACGGGGTCGGTGGCTGTGCCCGTGCCGTCTTCGTTGCCGATGCTCCAGTTGCCGGTGGCAACGTTGGTCAAGCTATAACAACTGTTGACGGTCGCCGTTACGGGGAAGCTGAAACGTTCGCCGATAGCCAATTGTGGAATGAAGCCGGGATTCTGGCCGATATCGACATTGGTAAAGCCCGTGCCGGGAATATCGCCAATTGTTACCGAATAAACATCACCCAAACCGGTATTGGCAACTTCCACATCCCAACTGACAATATCGCCATAGGTGGCATTTTGGTTCGACGGGTTTTTGCTGATGACCAAGTTTCCGCGCCCGACGGTGATGTTCACCCCGCCGTTGTTTGAACCGGGCGACCCTTGACTGTCATACACGGCATTCACATCCAGCCGTTGACCTGAAATTGCATTTTCATCGGTGGTCATGCTAAAAGTGAGCACCACTGTGGCACCGGGCAGTAAATCAAATGCCGGCGATGGTGTCCATACCACCAGCGGGTTGGTGTAGCCTTCGGTGATGGCAATGAGCGTGCCACCGGGAGACGTGACCAGCTGCGCACTGCCCGGCACATACGCAAACCCCAGCGCGGGGATGGTTGCCGTAATATAAAAATTACTTGCGGTAGCAGAACTGCTGCCATTATGAACCGTGACGGTATATACATCCCCACCGGGTTTGCCTTCGCTGACATTGGGCGGAGCTTCGACCGTTACCTGCACCTGCGGGATGATGGTTGCATTGGCGGTGCTGCGGGTTTCGCGGGGCGCAACGGGCATGGCAGGCGATGTGCCTGCGTCATCAGAACCGGTATCGCTTTTGAACCACGCGGGGAGCAAATCGCCGGTTATGCCGGATGACGCATCGGCATTCTCGGTAGTCGGCAATGCAAACCATGCGGGCAGAAGGTCGGTATTGGCAGGGTTGCCGGTTGCAATTGCCGCCGAATTTGCGGCAGGTGCGCCGAACTTTTGTACAATTTCGGGGGCAGATAGCGTCAAACCGGCAGGCGGGGCTATTTCATCCACACCGGATGGTGTCGCCACAGTGTGATTTTCTATGGCACCGGATGCAGAATCTGCCACCGGCAAATATCGCGCCAGCAAATCATCATTTGTCAAAAAGGCATCCGGTGACAGCGGGGCAGCAGCCGGCGCGGGAGAAATTCGCGCCGGTAAATTGGCGCTATCCGTTGCCGATGCAGCGTATGCTACCACCGGGTTCAGGGGCAGCAGCACATTCGCCAAAATTACAACCGCCCGAAAAATGTTGAGTACATAAGCTCGCATAATATCCTCCAAAAATCCAGCAAGTGGCAATCAAACAACAAAATACCACCGACCGCAATCAAATGCAGTCAATGGTGTTCAGATGCTCAATTCCCATTCTCCAATAATGGCAATAAATATCCCTCAATTGTTTGTTTATCCAACGGACCCACGTGGCGATTGACCACTACCCCCCGTGCATCTAAAAATAGGGTGGTGGGAATACCACGCACTTGATACTGCTGCGATACCACACTGTCAGTATCCAGCACAATCGGGAAGGTCAGCCCCATTTTGTCGGCAAAGGGCTGAACCGTTCCCGGTGATTCACGTAAATTAACCGCCACAAAGTTGATTTGCTCGCGGTAGTTTTCAAATGTACTTTCCAATACCGGCAGCTCTTGCCGACACGGCGGACACCAGGTTGCCCAAAAATTGATGATGGTCGGTTTGCCGCGCAAATCATCCAGCGATACCGATTGCCCATCCGGCCCGTTCAGTGTAAATAACGGGGCGCGGTTGCCGGGCATCGGTGCGACCGGCAAGTCGGGGGTGGGCGGCGGTGCAGTGGGCGTAGGGGTAGATGTGGCATTGACACCGCAAGTAGCGCAACTGCTGCCTTCCTCCACACCGGGCAACGTTGGTGTGGACGATGGCGGCGGCACATCAACCGTATTTGCCGTTTGCGAAACTGCCAACGGACGGTATACCCCGATTTCGGCATTTGCCCGCAATTGTGCCAGCCATTCGGAATGATCCACTTTATCGGGGATTTGGTTGATGACCGTTTCCATCGCCATCAATCGTTTCACCCGCGCCAGCAAGTCTTCTCGCGTTATACCGGCATCGGCTAATGCTTGCGATAAGGTGGCATCATCAATATTTTGTGTTTTTAAGAGTGTTTGCAGGCGGCTTTCCGCATCAGCATTGGAAATGCTTTTGGGTGATAATGTTGACTGCGCCAAAATGAGCCGTTCGTTTATCAACCCATCCAATGTCGCTTCGGCATCCGGTGGCGGATACCCCGACAATTGATTCAGTACCGTATCGATTTTAGCCGAAATATCCCATTCGGTCCGAGAAATAGGTTCACCGTTTACCGTGGCGATAATTTCTTCGGGGGGAACAGGTTGCGTAAAAGTTGCTTCCGGAGAAACGGCGGCAACAACGGTTGTTTGAGTTGGTTGTGGTAATTGTGCATCGGTGGCATTTTGCCCGCGCAATAAACCAATTGTCGCCAACAGTACCATTGCTGCCAGTATCAGCACCAATGCCAGTGGCTTGAGTTTGGCGATACTCAATCGTTTCTCCTATAGGAAAAATTTCTACACCTATTTTACTATAATTCTCGATTATATTCAAGTGTTAGAATCAACCAGCAATTATTTTTCTTTTGGAGTTTCCAGCGGTCGCCACCGGGAGACACTTCATCGCCGATGCGAGTGGTGCCGGTAACCACCGCTTGCGCACCGGAAACGGCGATTTCCAGAGATTTTTGTTGGGATTCGGCGGGCGCACCGGGAAAAACGCGATACACATATCGCTGGCGAATAGCGTCGCTGCCGCGCCAATGTCGGTCGTCGGCGGGGTTATCGGGGGTATGCATCGCATCCGATACCACCCCGTCTGCCGCCCACAAGTTCATCAATGCATCGATGTTCTTTTCCGCCACAAATTGCCCCTCGGCGTTCAACACGGCGGTGATGGCACTTTCATCGGTGGAAAATTTGCCCAGTGCGCACGAACCGATTGCCACCGGCAGTGGGGTCGGTGTGGCAGATGTTGCGGGGGCACACGCTGCCAATATCAGCAGCAGCAAAATCCCTGCCGCAGTAATGAATTTCCGGGTCATCAATTTACCTTTTTGAATAATTGGCTTAAAAAGTCGCGGTACAATTCTGTGGTATCGGCATTACTGCCATACTGCGGCGAGGTGAGCCGCACCAGAGTGACTGCTGTGGGGTCGTTGGGAAGCATAAGGTAGAAATAGTATGAGCGTTGGCGCACATCGTCTTTTTTAGCATCCAGCAGCAATCCGTATATTTCGCCGCCGTCGGGCAGGGCGATTCCCTGCGAAGCCATGTCGGTGAGCCAACCATCGGCGTTATAGCATAAATCGGGGGGATGGAAGCTGCGGCTTTTATGGCTGCCGATGAGCGTCAGCCAAATGATGTGTCCGGCATCATCCTGATAGCGTCGCTGGACATACTGTTCCGGCTCCAGCAATATGAAAACTTCTAAATTGGTTTGGGGAACGTCTTCGCCGCGCCAGCCGCCCAACTGCAGGGGGACTGTATCAAGTCCGTGAAGCATATCGATGGGCATTTGGGCCGTTATCGTCTGGCGGCGAGAAGTGGTTTGCCAATAGTCGATGTCTGCCCAATATTGCGGTGTGCCGCTAGCCGACCCGGTGAAAAGTCGCGGCAGATACACACCCAGTGCCACAATTGCCAGCACGGCAATTGCTATAAAACGTCCCAGCGCAGTGTTTTGCATTGTAAAACCTTTGAAAGGGGCAGCATCAACAGCACAACCAAAACGAAAAAGATACCGCCCGCATAATTGTGGTAAAAATTAAATGCGGAATCCACACCCCAGTAACGAGCAACCACCAGCAAATTGGCTATGCGCAAAACATTGCCTAAAATTGCCAATGGTACAGCCGATGCCACCAGCGCGAATTTTCCCCACCACGGGCCGCGAAGCAGATATGCGGCTAGCACAGTCAATGTTAATAGAGCGATGAGCGAGTTGATACCGCTGCACTGTGCGCCGATGGTGAGGGTGGTATTCGGCAATTGAACTGCCGCACCATTGACGACGACATCCAGCCCCAACCAACTAACCAGTGTGGTGGAGGCTTTGCCCGCCCATAACGAAAGTGGCAGCGTGGCGCGTTCCACAATCGGCAGGGGGATTGCCAACCACAAAAACGCCAGCGGGAATGCCAAGCGTCGCAATGCGGGGAGTCCCCACAGCAGCCATATCACGCTGGCGACAACAACCACACTGACGAATGCTGCCATGTAAAATGTATATCTGTTTAACAAATAAAGGTATAAACCACCGAACCCAATCAGCGCAACAAGTGCACGGTTATCGGGGGCGGTGAACGGCAAACGGCGAGAGGAACGCCATATGAGGTATGCCGATACAGCGATAACCAATATTCCGTGGCTGTAATACGGATTTGACAGCCATTCACCGGCAACCCAACGCCACGTCGGGTAGAATAACACTGCCAGCAAAATGGTAACGGCAGTGTTAAACAATATGTTTTGTTTGCTCATAATACCTATTTTCGGCGTTTAAATGACACGCCAGCCAAGCCGGCTAACCCCAATCCCAACAGTGTCATCGTTGCCGGTTCGGGAATAGCCGGGCCGGGTCCCGTGCCGGTGGATGTAATCACTGTTGGGGTTGGGATTGGGGTTGGGGTGGGTGTTATGCCTAAAGGTGCGTTGCCCTGCGCCGCCACCGGCGCGACGGTCGGCAGTAATATCACAACGGCCGCCAAAACAATCGCGACAACGGCAACAAGGGCAATTGTTTTCAACATAGATTTTGAAAGCAGCATACTCTTCTCCAATTTATGGTAGGTTTATACGATGATTTGTTAACAGTTTAATCCATAAATGAAGATTTGTGCAAATATGATGTCGATTGTTTCTACTCTTCTTGTGATTGGGCTCCTTTTTTGCGGCGTTTGTAAGCCGCCCCGGCCATACTTGCCAAGCCCAAACCCAGCAGGGTCATCGTTGCAGGTTCCGGAACGGCAGGCCCGGCATCGGCTGCCGCAGCCGCAGCTCCGGCATTCGCATCAGCGTTGGCTACAGGGGTTGGGGTGGGTTTCTTTTGCGTTGCGGTTGGAGTGGGTTTCTTTTGCGCTTCCACCGCTGCCGGTGTAACAGACAAAGCCAGCGCCAGTGCCGCAATGAGTGCGAACACCATCAAAACAAGCATTGTGTTTCTTGACCTATAAGTTGAGACTGACATAACTTCCTCCTTCGGAAGACAATAGATTGAGATGGCTGGCAATCTTCATTTTTGACCAAAGATTATGCCAACCCCAAAATCCTCAGCCTCTACCCGCCGTCTCGAACGACCAGCGGAAGGTATACAAAGTTTGTAAATGACTTCTTCAAAACATTGATAGCAAATGCCGGGTCGCCAAAAAGCGTGAATGTGTCCAATAAATCTTGGTTGAACCCATCGGCATATAGCGTGGCTTTGCCTGCCAGTGTCAGCGCGCCGAGCCTGCGCTCGCCGTCATCATTCATTGCGGCGAAAAAACCGGTTTGCAGTTGGTCGTGTCCGGTGGCCACGCCAACGCCGGATGCGCCCCACACGGCTACCGCGCCACCGTTCGGTTGGCGCAGCACACTCTCATCCAAAGTCGGATATTCCGGGTGATGGAAATAACCCGTAAAACAGGTCATTCCCAATACAACCGGCAAGTGCGTGCCATTGGTCAAATGGAGAACATCGTTCTCCGCCGGGTTGCGGTTCCAATGGAACACAGACTCTTCTGCGCCGGTGGTGCGATTACCACCCGCCCATTGATGCCACGAGCTATGTCCGGTGAACACAACCATACCGGCACCATCATCGAACGACTGCAAAAAATCACTGCGTAACGATGCAGTGTCATCGTATAAAATTGTATTGGTGTACACACACGGCGCGCACGGGTCTTGAGGATAATAGAAACGCGCCGAGGAAAATAGGGATAATGTGTTATTATATATAAAATCATTAAATTTGTAAAAATTACCCGCCACATCACAATTATCGCTAACCAGCAATTGTCGGTCACGCCAACCGCCGGTTGAATTATCCGTTTCGTAGCCAATAATTTTGTCTACCACGGTTTGCGTTTCTGCCGCCGAATTGACCGGCAGCCGACCAATCATCATATCGGGGAAATTATCACTGCCGGTGAGCGTGACATACCGATTATCTGCCGCGGTTTCTGCAACCCACGGGTATGATGACCGGGGGTCAACCGCCGCCAAATAGGGTGGAATAAAGTTCGGGTTGCCCCATCCCAAATAATTTTTGAAATCATAATGCCCATCGCCAACCAGCAAAACATACACGGGTGATGTCGGTGTCCAATTGGAAAAGGCATGCGCCAAAAACGTCTTTATCGCCGCAGCAGAAACACGCCCGTCGCCAAACGTATCGTAAATAGCACGCACATCGACCGTTTCCACCCGCAACCCTTGTGCCGCCCGGTGCGCCGCCAATGGTGCAACCGCCGCTAAAAAGTCGGGATGAGCAATAATGATATAATCCGCACCCTCCGGCGGGTCGGGCAAATTTAATGCAGGTTGTATGGATTTGGGCGCAGCGATGGCAGTTTCCGCCGCAACAAAATAGCGGTGCACACCGTTTTCTTCATCACCAATAGAAAGTGTGCCATCTTCTGCCAACACGTAATTTTTGACGGGTTTAGCATGCAGCGGGTCGGTAACATCCAGCACAACCGGATTGCTGTTTTGCCAGCCGCCGAATCGATATGCGTGCGGGGTGCTTTCGCCGGTGAAAAGAAGTTGTCCGCCGCCGGTTGGTTGCGCAGAATATACCAACTGTGCCGCGTCAACCCACACATCGCCGATAGTGTCGGTGAGTGCCAGCGATATGGTGTTGCGCCCGTCGGCAAGCCAGCTGCCGGGCACGGTAGTTTCAAAAGCGAAAGCATTCTTGTCTGACCAGACCGCTTCACCCGCAGCGTGCCCATTCAACTGCACACGAACATGATGCTCGCTCTCAAATGTTCCCTGAAAATAAACCGTCAGCACAGCATTTTCGGGACGGGGGGCAGCCAACGTCAGCGAAATATCCATATCACGGTCACCCAGCGCATTGAGTTTCTGCCAAAACCACCGATCACCCAGCCGGTCGGCATATAGTTCATCATAAATGCGATTCTCTTCTGCCGTGGCGGTGAAAATTGCCGCGCCGGACGGCAGATTTCCAACCGGTGTGAATGACCGGGCAACCAACGGCAAATACACTTTAAAGGGTAATTCATCGTCTTGAACAGCAGCGGCTGAAAAAACGGTATCGCCAGCCGACACAAAATACACACCATCATCGGTGGTGCGGCTGAAAGTAGGTTCGGCAAAAAATGTGAGCCGGTCTGCGGGGTCGCAGTGTCCGTCGGCGGTACCTGTCAGCTCAAATGCAACGTTTTGGCGCGGATAGCCGGTGGTTACCTGCAAATTGTGCGGGTCGAGCGTATCGGTGGGCAGTCCGGCAGCCTGCAAATCGGCGCAGGTTAACCCGATGATGCCCGTTTGTGCCACAACAATTTTTGTGGCGGAAATTGCTGTCTGTGCCGATAGATTTTGCCGCGGCGTGCGGGGCAGTTGCCACTGCACCGATTGCGGGTTTGCCAACGAAGCGGCAAGCGCATTGACGATGGGGTCGGTGAGGGTTGTACGGTACGGCACAGCGGGGGGCGGGTTAGAAAAATCAACGCGCACGGTGAGGGTGCGCAGTACAATGGCGGTACCGGCTGCGGGATTGACCCGTACCGGATTGACCGTCAATCGTGCCACGCGCTGCCGCCGAATTTGGACAGGCTGTGCCAGCAAAACACTTTCGGCGGGAAAAAGCATATCGCGCCCGTAAATGGTTTTGTCTGCAGCGATAATTTCAACCGATTGCGGTGGGTTGCCCACTGCATCAAAGGCGGGGGCGGGGATGGGCGGTGCGGGCAACGGGATAGTTTCGGTTTGGATGCCGGTGACGGCCACAGTAGCATTTCCGGCAGGTGGAAGCCCTACCAGTGTTGCGGCACGGGGCAAGTTTGGTGTACCGGGTGTACCGGCTGTGGGAAAACTGTCCATCATCAGTACACTGAACGGCACACCTGCCACTGTTTTTTCTGCGATTGACATCGCCGGGAATTCCCAGCGCAGCGTGACGCCGGTTGCGTCAGCACGCAAAACGGTGGGATGCGGGGGTGCATCGGCGCGAACAATCGCCGGGGTAAATAGCAGCAGTGCGCCCAGTGCCACTAAAAAAAACGAAGCCGCCCGACATATGTGGCAACTTCGATGCAGAAGACGGCGGAGGTATTCAAATTTAGGTTTGTGGTTCAAATTTGTACCCTACATTCAACTCATTCAATAAGTAGATAGGATTTTTGGGGTCGGGTTCCAACTTTCGGCGCAAGTGCCAAATGTACACGCGCAAGTAGTCAATATCGTCAATATATTCAAAGCCCCAAACATTTTCTAAAATCTGCCGAAATTCCAACCAACGCCCTTTGTTTTTCACCAAAAATGAGAGTAATTTGTACTCGGTGGGGGTAAGTTTAACCGGTTGATTGTTACAGGTAACAACCCGTGCGGACAAATCAATGTGCAGGTAATTGTCGTGGTAAGATGTGGAAGGTGTTTGGGCAGGTTGGGTGCGTGCCCGCCTCAATGCGGCGCGGACACGTGCCAACAATTCACCGACTTTAAAAGGCTTGGCGATGTAATCGTCTGCGCCCATATCTAGCCCTTTGATGATTTCCTCTTCGTAATGCCCTTTGGCAGTGAGCATTATTATGGGGGTGTCCGAAACTTCGCAAATTCGTTGGCACACCTGATACCCGTCAAGTTTCGGCATTGCCACATCGAGAATAACCACATCGGGATGGGTTTCGTGGAATTTTCTGATACCATCCTGCCCATCTTCGGCAGTGATAATTTCATACCCGCGCCCGCGTAAATTATATTCAACCAGCTCTAAAACCATCGGGTCGTCATCAACTACAAGAATCCGGTCTCCCATAACCTACCTCCATAATCAGGTTTAATTATAACCCAATTAGAAAGTATTGGCAATGTGTTTTTAAGCTGTTTTTTCAACGGGCAGGGTTAACCATACGGTTACGCCCCCACCAGTATTGTTTTTTATGCCGATATTCCCATCGTGCGCCTCGATGATATTTTTGCACACGCACAAACCGACCCCCACACCATGTGCCTGCTCTAACTTGGCGTTTCGTCCGCGATAGAAACGCTCGAACACGTAAGGTAGTTCATTTTCGGGAATACCGCTGCCGGAATCGGTTACTTTGAACACCCACCGTTCATCCTGAAAGTACGAAGCGATATATACCGGCTGATTTGCGGGCGAGAATTTGATAGCATTATCAATCAGTTGAGAAACCACTTTTTCCAGCCACGTTTGGTCGCAATTGCATACCCGGTCATCAACCCAAGTGCTATCGATGACCAACGGCACATTTTTGACAGCCGCGGCGTTGGTTATGGTTTCGGTGACAGCCTCGACAATTTGCAGTGGCGACGTCAAGCGTTTCTGCAATGCAATGAGCCCTTGTTGTAAATTTATCACCGTCAGCAGGTCATCTACCAGCGAGAGCATATGGTCAGAGCTTTGATAGCTGTGTTGCAAAAATCGCCGCTGGGTATCGGTCAGGGGACCGGGGCGACCATCGAGCAGTGTTTCGATGAACCCCATGATGAGCGTCAGTGGCGTGCGCAACTCGTGAGACACTGCCGCCAGAAAATCATCAACCATAGCAACGGTGTTTTCATGCTGTTGACGCACCTCTGCCAGTTCGTGTTCCACCCTCTGAAATCGTAACGCATGGTCAACCGCTCGTTCCAACTTGTGCAAAATCGGGTCAAGCGCCGAAACTTGCTCGGCAGTGAGTGGTACATTCTGTTTGCCCAAAATCAACACACCATATTGTGGCAGCGGGAAAAAATAAACTGTGGTAGTGGGGGAAAGTTCCTCTTGCCGCGGCGACAATAGCGCCAAATTGCGCTTGGTCTGCCCGCGTAAAAACAGCTCTGCCCGTTCGGCGGCTTCTCGGCACGAAGGCAATGCTTGCG
>Ga0114931_10007512_pt1 | contig 13316 bp, 11 predicted proteins | sample 2SBtaG_FD_89579 | JGI IMG/M metagenome (GOLD analysis project Ga0114931, IMG submission 89579) | Deep subsurface microbial communities from Kolumbo volcano to uncover new lineages of life (NeLLi) - 2SBTROV14_V59a metaG | ecosystem: Environmental > Aquatic > Marine > Volcanic | place: Kolumbo... | reverse complement strand
TGTTCCATCGGAGTCCCCGAACCTCCATGAAAAACGAGATCGAATTCTGCATCTTTACCGAATTTGGAGATGACGGCTTCCTGACCTTTTTTTAGAATGTCGGGTCGAAGTTTGACGGCGCCAGGTTTGTAACTTCCATGAACATTTCCAAACGTCGCGGCAAAGAGATAACGCCCTTTTCCCTTGAGTGCTTCATAGACATAGACCATATCTTCCGGTGACGTGTAAAGTTTTTCTGCCGGTGCATCGGTACGATCGACGCCGTCTTCTTCACCACCGACAACACCAGCCTCCACTTCCAGAATGATTTCATTTTCGGCGCACAACTCCAACAGCTCGACAGAGAGCTTCATGTTTTCTTCCAGGGGAAGTTCGGAAGCGTCCAGCATGTGCGACTGAAACAGATTGGGCAGGCCTTTTTCCCGTCGCTGCGCGGTTTCCAGAATGAGTGGCTTCAGGAAAGGTTCCACTTTCTTCGGCTGACAATGATCAGTGTGAAGAGCGACCAATACCTCGTATTTTTCCGCCAGGCGGCGCGCGGATTCTGCGAGAACCGCTGCTCCCCATGCCCCATCTTTGATTTCTAACCCCGAGGCGAATTCTCCGCCACCTGTCGAAATTTGAATGATGCCATCCGATTTCTTCTCTGCAAATGCAGCCAGTGCCGAGTTGATTGTGGTATTGGAAGTGACGTTCATCGCCGGGTAAGCATAACTTCCCTGTTGAGCGGCATCGAGCATTGCCTCGTATTGTTTGGGAGTGGCAATCGGCATTTGGAATTCCTCCTTGTAAAGAACGAAAAATTGGGTGCCATACCCACGGTTTTGCGTGGGTATGTTTTGGGGTCACTCGATCAAAAAATTGGGCTGATCATTGTCTGCAAAGCGTGGTCACACTGCTTCGTGATATGAAATGGTACCCGACCGGGGACACCGTGTCGTTGGCATATTTTTCGAAGCGGGGATTTCATGGTCAGTAGTATCGTGCATTCCCATGCCCACGACAAGCGTGGGCATGGTACCCGGCTCCAACTTTTTCATTTTTGGAATGCTCAAGCGTTTGCGGCTGGTTATAGTCAAAAAGATGAAATACAATTTGCCAACTCAGTAAAACTACTTTTTCAGGAGCAGAGATGCGATCGAAACCGATTCAATTTGTCTGGTCAAAAGTAGCATTTATGATTTTGTTCGTGTGTTGCACAGATTCGTTTGCACAATCGAGATCGGCGAAAGAACGAATTCCACAAAACGAGTTCAGCAAAAAACTTGCTGTTTTATTTGAAGAGGATCAGCACGATCGTAGCGGAACTATTAATCCTGAATTCATCGGTCGGCGGGACATTCGACGGCGCGCAAGTGTATTGAAATTTCTGAAAAAAAAACAGGTAAAATGGAGCGCCACCGACTTGTATCATATGGCGATGATCCTTCAGCACAGCGTACAGGGCGTTAATCCTTACACGCCGAACCATTATCTGATGGCTCATGTTTTGTCGGTAAAGGCCAGTCTTGCTGGACACGAAAGAGCTCGATGGTTAAGTGCGGCGGCACTTGATCGTTTTCTTGAAAGTATCGATCGCAAACAATTCTTTGCAACACAAGGTACTGGTATTGAAAAAAGCAAATTTCGTCGAGGTACCGCCGATACGACTCTGAACGCAAAAATGTACCTGACATTTCGGCTTTCGGGAAACCTGTTCAAATCCGATGAACTGAAACAGTGTGCAAAACCCGAAGACGAATCGTTGATCCAGGCTCTGACTCGAATGAATGACCGGTCAGTTAATAAAAAAATTGTCCAGAAGGTTTATGAATTTGGATCGAGAAATGATTTTCGCTCTAAAAACAGTTTTCGGTTGGCATCACAACTGTTGCGGAAACATTCCACGAAACCTCGGGATCGTCTCGTGGCCTATGTTTATCTGCTGACCTCAAAATTGATCGGCAAGCAGTCACCATACGATCAAAGTCTTGGTCGAATGCTTGACGATTACCTGAATAAGATCGGACGCAAAACGTCCACTCGTGACTTCTCGCTGCCAAGCGTTTCCAGGAAAGAAAGTCCATCGCCAGATGGTGAACGACGCAGGAGGCGGAGAGAGGCAACTCGAAAAACTGAAAATAAAGTATGAAAAAATATACGTTTGACTTGATGGAAGTTGCCGAAGCCAAAACGGAGCGAACGCCGCTAAGTAAAATTTCGTAATTGCGAGCCATGTGGCTTCATGAGATGAAGATTCCAATAGCTGGCACCACGCAAAAAACTTCAAACAGTCACCACCCTACTTCCGATTCGTACGAGAACGAAATTTCGGTAGACGGTTCAAAAAGTTGAAACGGTTGCTTTCGGATTTTGGTTCTGGATTTGTGCGATCCGAGAGCGAAAGAGGTTTCTGAGGTCGAATACGAAGATCGTCGAATTGGACCTCGCCGATTCCTGTGAGTCGCATCGTGAGATTGAGTTCGTCGTCCTTGGGAATTTCCCGAATTAATTCGAAGTATTGCCAACCTGCGGGGTATTTCCATCGTAGCGCACTCTCCACCCCTCCCAAATTATCGAAGAGCATCACGCCATCCTGATTTCCGATCACTGTCGATGTCACTCGGATCCAGCCGCTGATGTAGACGATTTGTCCTTTCTCGACGGCAACATTCGGAGTTTTCACAGAGACTGGCACTTCGGTTAGAAATTCCGGTGGATCGACTCCGGTTCGAGGGATCGCGACCATCCTGAGAGAATACTTTCCCTGTCGACTGGTGGGGTGCAATTCTGCCGTGGCACGTACGTTGGAATTGTTGCCCTGGAGATGTTTCCAGCCTTCTTCAACCATCGCGTTAATGTCTTCGAAGTCTCCGGTTTCGAGGATATTTTTTTCGATGTTTTGTTTGCTGCGACCCAATTTTGCCAACATCCGCCAGTGATCGGGTAACGTTTGGAAACAAAGCGTATGTGGACTTGTGAGCGGCGAAGACAATTTCCGGACTGCGTCTCGCCAATGTGCTCTTTGAAGAATTCTTAAGAGTTGCATCACGTTGATGCAATTTTCTCGAGTTTCGGAGAAGTCAGAGCGATTCTGTGAACTTTCCGCAATTTGAAGATGACGATAGGCTTTTGCCAGTATGTGCGGAGCATCGGGTTGAATCGATCCCAGCTTTCGCAACTCTCGATCCACTTTCTGTACTCTTCGAAACTTCAGTTTTGCGAGTCTGAGATAGGCTCGCGCACTCTTTTCTGCCGTTTGGAGAACTTTTCTTTGCAGACGACGAACAAACTTTCGATCGGAAGTCAACAAAATTGCTGCCGTTTGCTCAAACTTCGGAATTGTGATTTGGATGCCTCCTGTAACTCTGACACGTTTGAGGTTGTGGATTCCTGTCGTTGTAATCTGCCAGGCGGATGCCGATTCCGAAACGCCGTGGACGGTGATGGAAGCGTTCGAACCAGCCATTTGATCCGGAACGAACTGGGCGTCGGTTCGATACCAGACAGGGAGCAGTAACATTCCATAGTCGGTACGAATCATCGCGGCTTGCAATTCTCCGGGTAGTTGTTTTTTGTTTCTGTATCGATCCTGTCTTGCTTTGAGGAGAGCAGTTCGTTGTTCTTTTTCACGAGAATTTGTGCGAAAATCCAATCGACGTTGTCCGATTTTCTGAGTGAATTGTCCTTGCAGCGAGAACGGCGCACTCGACTGCAAATCTCCCGTGGCCAGCAACGGCTCGAGTAATTTCAGCTCCAGATTGAGGATTTCGATGATCGAATTTCGTTCTTTGGATTGAAGAGAATTCTCTTCGAACGAATCCGTTTTCCAAAACCCAATGCCCTTGCAACCCGCTGAAAGCGCGATATAAACTTGCAGACGAATTTGCTCCGGCTCGATAAAAACAGGTGTGTGGCCAGCTTGTTGCCGTCGGACTGCGGTATGCGAGATGGCTTCTGTCTGCACCCAGGTCCATAAAAAACTGCCTGGACGAGCGATCCGACGCCGCTCCTTCAACCAATCCCGATATTCCCGTAAAGAAAAGCTGGTATTTAATACCGGGCGACTGACACCCAGCATCGAGACGTATCTCGAAAATACTCTGGCATCTCCGGTGACATCCGCCATCATGGGTCGATTGTCGAAGCGATCCAATCTTTTGATCGTCGAAACCCACTCGATGAATTTCTTTTTATCTTTGGTGGGAATTTTCGTTCCGCCGTACCATGCGAGCAAATTGGCAGGCAAAGATCGGTGGCCCGAACCGAACAACCAATCGGAAGAATTGTGATTCGCCGAATTTAATGCGCTTTGAGAGGGTCTCGCAACAACCCAGATTCCACGGTTCTCTAACTCTCGAAAAAAGTGAGGGCGTGTCAGGTCAGGTACCCAGACAACGTTCATACCCAAATCCTTGAGTGTTTGCGGGCTTTCACCGTGGTAAGCAATCATCCTTGGAAAAAAAGGACGATCGTGGACAGAGAGACGATCCAATCGGAATTCTACTCCAGACGTTGTCTGCGCATTTTGCTCCGCAGACGAGGGGAAAACCTGAAGCCGGGAACTGGTGACGGGAACAGCGGGATTGCACTCCAATTCATCGAACGAGAATTCTCTGGTTCCCACAGGAAGTGCCACTTCGAAAACCACCGACGTAATTTTGGGATTACGGAAATCCGCGTCGGGAAGATTCAGCAGCTTTCGCAACTCCCTGATTCGCGCTGAAAGTTTTCGTTCTGAAATGGTACACGTTAATTTCTTCCACGGCTTCTTCGACTTGTTGTGTTCTCCGGCGATTCGAATGCTGAGCGGTTTTCCCGAACGGGGATCCTTCAGATTTGGAAAAACGATTCTCGTTTTCAGCTCGCCTTGTGCTAAGGAACTGTGAACCCAGAGAGAAGCCGTAAATCCCTCGACATATCGAAAAGGGGTCAAAGGGAACTCCACCTCGACCCTGGCCCCCGGGTGTCGCGTTCGAAATCGCAGAAATTCCGATCTTCGACCTGAGACAACCGGTTTCGATTGTCGATGATGAGCAACCAATTCTACCTGTGAACGAACGTATGATACCCTGGCGACAGGGTTGGGACCGTCCAGACCGTCCCGGAATTTCCGACCGAGTGCTCTCGCTGGAATCAGGAATAACAGGCAAACGATGCCCCAGAAACAAATTGTCTGTCTTTGTCTGAACACGTCTTATTTCGCTTCAACTCAAAACATTTGAATTCGACAGATCGTGCTGACGAATTAGTTTCCGTAATCCGTTCATCCCGTTTTTTCGACGAGTGAGTTTCGTAAAATCGTCGAATTCAAGGTGAACCGTTTCAAAAATGGCTCAAATTGTTTCCTGCGGGAAACGCGCAGAAAAATATGTGAAAAATGCGACAAGTGCAGATCATATAACAACTTGCAATTATCACCAAGATGATCTCGGGGACTTGTCAACAGCTTGAAGCAGCCTTGCGTACTTTGATGAGATCTCATAACCCCTTGGGATACAAAGAGATGTGGATTTCTTCTTGAGTTTCTTCCCGCTTCGGCACAGAATCTGTAGTCTATCAAAGAGATTCCGACTGTTGCGACAAAACGAAAAGGAAGGTTGTTCCACTCAAAACGAGCACCAAAACGGAGTAAGCAAGAAACATCCAACCCCAGATTGAAAAGCCTGACAAGGCACGACACTGGAATAGAATGAACCCCGAATCATGGCGAACGATTTTAGAGTTTTCGACGAATCTTCAGAGCAACTTCCGAAGGAAATTGTCGATTTAGCAAAACACATCGCAAAACTTCCACCGCCATATCGCGGAAATATGGATGCGGTTTATGAACGGGTTGTCGACTCCGTCCGCAGGCGACGCAGAATACTCTCGTTGGTTCAGGAAGCTTTATCCCAGCTCAGACTCGATATCAAATATCTCATGTTCGATCTCGATGCGACCCGAGATGAACGCGACGCTTTGAAAGATAAGTTGGAAGAATAATAGACAGAACTCGCGAAATCGAATCACGCGGCGGCATTTTCAGAAAGCGGTACGATTTTCGGAGTTGCGATTTTCAATCCCACCACATGGTTGTGTCGTTTCTGGAGTGCATGAAAACTCAATTCCAAAAAGCGATAGGTTTCCGGCGCGGGATTCAAAGAGAGATATCGATTCGCCAACCGCGACATCTCGTTGTCGAATTCTTTCTGGCTTTTGGAATGAAGATGGTAGCGGCCCGAAAACCGTCTGATGTCTCCGTTAAATTTCGGATCGATATGGAATAATTCGTGGAAGACGGTAATCATCTTTTCTTCAAACGATTGATTTTGAAATCGAGGAAGATAAAAGGTGATCACATAAAGAATTTCCTGATTCGTTCTGCTGTCGAATAAACGCTCGAGACCCCAGACTCTTCCACCCACTTCTTGAGTGATGTGACCTCCCGCGAAGCGAAGAGGGGTCACCTTAGCCTGAATGCCGTGCATTTCGTTGTTGCGAGTTTGAGAGACGGCAACGGCAAGTTGGTCGCTGCGAATCGTGGAAAACTCTTCAACCCGCCGAGAGATATCGTCGATCAGCAAGGACATTTTCCGGGAAAAATCGAAGGGTTTCGTGACAAGATCGCTATTCAAGCCAGAGATTCCTTTCTCGGCAATGTGCCCAATCCGCAACGGTCGATTCAAAATGTGAGTCTGAAAAAAACGAACTTATTTTTCAGTCTGGTTCTCAGCATCTTCGGATTCTTCGTTTTCTACAGTCGACGAGTCGATCTCTGGATTTTCTTCAGATTCGTCTGAGGCCAGTTCCTCGACCGGAGATTCTTCGTCATCGACAACAACAGGGACAGACTGAGAATTGGATTTCACCCGATCGTTTTCGCCTACGAACTCGATGAAGGCCTGCTGGCCGGAATCTCCCAGACGAAGTTTCGCAATGCGAATGACTCGTGTATAACCGCCGGGGCGATCTCGAAATTCTGGGCCAATTTCGTTGAAGAGTACGCTGACGGCTTCCTTGTCTCGCAAGGCTGCAAAGGCACGCCGCCTTAATGCTACCGCCGGTGCTATTGCCTCGGCCCATCGTTTCCACTGGTCAGATTCTCGCCACGATTTCCATTCCGTTGTTCCGCGTTCCGCCTTTGTCGCGAATTCTTGCGATTTTTCTTCGTGAGCAATCGCCTTTTTAGCCAGCGTCACCAGTTTTTCCACAAACGGACGCAGCTCTTTGGCCTTGGGGAGTGTCGTGACAATGCGACCGGGGATTTTGGGACGCTGGAGGTCGTCGTCGTCCGTTTTGACCGACTTGATCAGGCTGCTTGCCATATTGCGAAACATCGCCTTGCGATGCGATGCATTCCGCCCCAGTTTACGACCTCTCATTCGATGACGCATAATTCAAACTCGTTTTCTCTCGGTCGATTTCAAAACAGTCGTGATTGGGAAACGAGCCGATAAAGGTTCGTCGGAGTTAATTCAGTGTCGATGTTCGTTCCGGGACTTTCATTCCCAAACGCAAACCGATAATTGCAAGTCGTTCGCGAACTTCGACAAGGGTCGTTTCGCCAAAATTACGGACTTGCAGGAGTTGATCTTCCTGTTTGGAAACCAAGTCGCGGACAGTGTTGATACCCTCTGATTCGAGACAATTCGTCGCCCGAACTGACAAGTTCAACTCGGCAAGACTTTGATTCAGTTTTTCCTCGAGTTCGAGATCCACCGGAGCATAACCTGTGGATTCGAGCATCCCTTTCAACCCCCGATCGGGAGGCATTTCCGGACCCGGTTCTCGGTAAGTGATGAAAGGATTAAGATGTTTACGAAGAATTTTCGAGGATTCGACGAGGGCCAATTCCGGTTTGATGGTTCCGTCGGTCCAAATTTCCAGAATCAGTTTATCGTAGTTCGTTCTTTGGCCGACTCGGGTGTCCTCGATTTTATATCTCACACGAATTACGGGAGAGTAAGTCGCATCTAACGGAATTACGCCGACTTCGGGTTCGAGGGGGTTGTTGTCACCCGCAGGGACGTAGCCTCTACCGTTTTCGATCGTCATTTCCATATTCAAAGGCACATCGTCCGTCATGGTGGCGATGACTAAATCTTTATTGACTATTTCGACTTGACCATCGGTAATCACATCGGCACCGGTGACGACACCCCGCGCGTGCCTTTCGATTCTTAACGTTTTTCTGGCACCGCTGGGATTCCGAATGACCAGAGATTTCAAATTAAGACAAATATCGGTGACGTCTTCCACAACACCCGGTATTGTCGAAAATTCGTGCTGAACCCCTTGAAGTTTGACGCTAGTGCATGCCGAGCCTTCGAGACTGGAAAGCAGTATTCGTCTCAAACTATTACCGATCGTCGAACCGAATCCGCGTTCGAACGGTTCGGCGACAAACTTTCCATAAGTTTGCGTCGAATGCTCGCGGTCAGCGGCCACTTTGCTGGGAAGCTCGAGACCTCGCCAACGAATTCTCATAATCGTCGCTCCAAAAAATAAGTCGGGAATCGGCAGAAACGATTTTCAATGCCGTTCGGGTGTTTCGATTTATACTCTTCTTTTCTTACAAGGACGGCAGCCATTATGAGGGAGCGGTGTGACGTCTTCGATGACCTTCACGGAAATTCCAGAAGACTGCAAACCGGTGATTGCACTTTCGCGGCCCGATCCGGGGCCTTTCACCTGAACGTCGATTTCCTTCACACCAAATTTTGCAGCCCGTTCGGCACAGGTTTCTGCCGCTTTTTGTGCTGCAAAGGGAGTACTCTTTCGACTTCCTTTGAAACCGGAACTCCCGGCAGTTGCCCAACATAAAACTTCACCGTTCAAGTCGGTAATTGTCACGATAGTGTTATTGAAGGTTGCTTTCACATGTGCTACCGCACGGGTGACGTTTCGTCTAATTTTACGTCTTTTCCCCTTGGCCACTTTGTCTGCCCCTTATGGAATTGGTCTGTTGATGGAATATTTTGTTGATGGAATGAATTGTCGAAGACAATCATGCCTGCCATGCTCTTTGTGAAATATTCCAACCGGTTTACGAAAAGTTTGTGAAAAAAATTCAACCGGTGCGAATTTTCCAATGCTTGAATTAGTGTTTGGAATCCTTAACGCCTTTTCTGCCTGCTACGGTTTTTTTCGACCCTTTTCGGGTTCTTGCGTTCGTTCTTGTTCGTTGACCGCGAACAGGCAATCCCCGTCGATGACGCATTCCTCGATAAGAATGAATATCTCTCAGACGAGCAATTTCCTGTTGCACTTTTCGTCGGAGTGCACCTTCAATGACATAATCCGATTCGGCGAGGATACTGTTGATTCGCGAAATATCGTCTTCGGAAAGTTCTCCCGCTTTCAACTGTGGAGTGATCCCGAGTTCGAAACAGATTTTTAAAGAGTTTGCTTTACCGATCCCGTGAAGATAGGTCAGGGAAATGTAAGTCGGTTTGTCGTTGGGAATGTCTACACCCTGAATTCGTGGCATCGAAATCCTGCTGAGTAAAAAGATGCGATTGGAGAATCAGTGAGATTATGACTGTGTGAGAAAGAACAATTCTGCAAATCGCATCAACCCTGCCGCTGCTTATGGCGCGGATTCGAAGAACAAATCACATAGTTCTTTCCTTTTCGTCTGACGATTTTACAATTTTCGCAAATTCGTCTGATACTGGCGCGAACTTTCATATTTTCACCAAAAGATTATGAAAACCGATTCGCCTGAAGAATGGGAAATCAGCTTTCTTCTTAACAATGGACGTACGCTTCACGAAGGGATGGTATCCCCGGAAGAAACGGCGATTATAGGCAGCCCTTCCAGTAAACGACAAGCGATAATTCCGCAATTTCCTTGTTATTGGAAAATATGTCGCATGAAATCCTCATCATATTGAAATCTCGATTTCAGCTCTGAAAAAATCGGCCTGTTCTCTAAAAAACTCGATGATTTGTTCAAACGTGTGTAGAAGTCTTTCCAGCAATATTCGAAAAGAGTGAATTTCCTACAGGAGACGTGTTCGATTCACTATAATTCGGGTTTCTATCGCATTCTCGCGCTCCCGTAACACATCTGGAAAGACCGAAAGTTCCACCGAGATGAGTTATTCGATCAAGGAAATCTACTTAACTCTACAGGGAGAGGGTGCTCAATCGGGACGACCCGCTGTGTTCTGTCGTTTCGCAGGGTGTAATTTGTGGAATGGTATCGAACAGGATCGTCAAACTGCAATTTGCCAATTTTGCGATACCGATTTTCTGGGAACCGACGGTCCCGGTGGTGGAACATTCGAGACGGCTGAAAATCTGGTGGAATCTGCCCTCCGACTTTGGCCGAATAGAAGTTCGGGAAAGAAATATGTCGTCTGCACCGGAGGCGAACCTTTGCTGCAACTCGATGAGAATCTGGTGGAATCTTTCCATGCGAAAGGCTTCGAAGTTGGAGTGGAAACCAACGCCACACTCACCCCACCTGAGGGGATCGACTGGATTTGCGTCAGCCCTAAAAAAGGGACCAAGCTGAAAATCACTCACGGAGACGAGTTGAAACTCGTTTATCCTCAGAGAGGAGCAGAACCGGAACTTTATGAGGAATTTGAATTCGAGCACTTTTTCCTGCAACCGATGGACGGTCCGGAACTCGAAGCCAATACGAGTTTAGCCATCGATTATTGTCTTTCCCATCCCCAATGGAAGCTTAGCTTACAAACTCATAAATTCCTTGGATTACCCTGAGATTCCTTCGATTGAAACAGAGAACGGTTTTTCGGTATGACTCAAAATTTGAAGAACAACTCCTAAAGTCAAAATGCTATCGCACACGGGATGTGTTTCGCCGAACCAATAACGCCCCGCTTCTTCGCAACCGAAAGAGACTCCGTGTTCGCGAATCGTTTTCGAGATCGCCTCTCTATTCGTCAGGGTTGGAATAATCTCAATCTCGGATGGCAATCTCTCTTTTTGGATCTCGTTACGTAAGCGATCTGTCAGGACAATCGAAGATCCCGCTTTTGAAAGAGCAGGGTTCGCCAAGAACAATCGAACAATCGATAAAGCCGAAACAATACGTGCCTGTTCATCGAGAAAGTGACAGGTCATGCCATCTTCTTCAATCATGACTCCCAAATCTGCTCCGCTTTTCACAACGAAGTCTGCAATCGTTGCTCGTTCTGCGACCTCTCGTTTCGTCGTCAGCGATTGTTTTCCAGGCATATCGATCAACGTGAGGTGGCAAGGGAGTTTCGCAAATAATTCCAAAAGCGTTTGCGTCGTGAATGGATCGGATTTGTGACACACAATTTCGAGTGGCTTCAGGTGTTGAAAATACTTCCAGAGATTCGTTCGATAAGGGATAGCAGCTTGGAAAGAATTCAATTTTCCGCCCTGACGGGAAGGGCGACTGAATTTTTTTTGTAACCGGAATTTGAGTTTGTCGAGCTGTCCACCAAGAGAATAAGGAAATGCGGATTCCCCCACAAAATCGAATCCGGTCCAGGCAGGACCGCAACCGCTTCCGGTAATCAGAATTCCTGCTGTCGCTTCCAGATGTTTCGCCGCAAAGCAAAAGCTCGAACGAGACGACAAACCGACTTCTGTGACCATCATCCCCATTCTCCGCAGGGATTCGATCACAGTTGGCATGAGTTCGAACGACGATGCCCGAGAATCGTATCCCACGATCATGAGAGGAGACGACAATTCACGGGAACTCTTTTCCTGGGAAAATCGATATCGACGTGGATAATTTTCCAAAACCAGGGCACAAAAAGCGGAGACTATCCTTTCGGTCTGTTGACGGTCGATCTCATTCAAGTAGACACCGCGAATCCCTTCTGTTGTAAAGAGGTCCGTTCGTCCAATTCGTTTTTGGGTTTCTTCGAGGTCTTCGATCGTTTTTGCGGGGAGATTGCCGGTTTCGTTGCGGTGAGGACACTCTCGACACGCGGGGTAGAAGGCGGCAAGTCTTGCATAATGAATCGATCGCGAGATTGGTAGTTTTTCTCCGGGACAAATGAATTGTTTTACTGCTGTCGGTTGCAATGTTACCCTTTTGTCCTCAGCCTGTTCTTGTAAAGAGGGGTTGTGAATTGCCATGGTCAGACCGTTTTCATCCGGAAACCAGGACTCTAGAATAGCTTATCAAGGGAACGATTCGGGTTTGTATCGTCAGCCGCATTCTTCGTCAATAAAGAATTCTGTCAGAACCAGAGATTTATGCACGCGACGGTTTTTTTAAGTGATTCTCAATCAACAGAAGTCTCCGGCATGGCCGTTTTGTACGGCAGCGACCGCTACTTGAAATCCGAGGCGTTGAATGCGATAACACAAATTTATCTGGGAGAAGAGAGAGATTCGTCTTTGACGAAATTTCAGGGAAAGGAGATCGAACTTCGAACCGTCATCGACGAACTAAGAACCGTATCGATGTGGGGAGATCGTCGATTGGTGGTCGTGGAAGACGCTGACGATTTCGTGTCGACTTACCGAAAAGAATTGGAAAAGTACATCAACTCGCCAGCGAAAAAGTCGTTATTGGTTCTCTGGGTGAAATCCTGGCCAAAAAATACCAGGCTCGCCAAAGCGATTTCCAAAATGGGCGTCGCTATTGAGTGTCAGCAATTGAAAGGCCAGGCACAAATTCGATGGGTCATCGACATTGCCGCTTCGGCTCATCAGAAAAAACTTTCAACAGAGGCCGCAGCACTCTTAGTTCATCTCATTGGCGGTGACTTTGGAATGTTGAAACAGGAGTTAGAAAAACTGGCATCCTATGTGGGCGAAAAAAAAATCGTCTCGCCCGAAGACATCCGAAAAATGGTGGGAGGGTGGCGAACCGAAACCACCTGGACGATGTTGCAGGGAGTGCGTGACGGCAATTCTAATTTAAGTTTGAAATGCCTGGTCCAACTTTTACACTCAGGCGAAGCTCCGCAAAAATTAATGGGAGGTATCGCTTTCGTTTTTCGAAAAGTCGCGCAGGCCGTCGAAACGACAAGGGAAGGTCTTCCCCTGAGTCAGGCACTGCAAGCGGCGGGTGTCTTCCCTCGAGAAATTTCGCTGTGGTCGAATTATTTGCGTCGAGTCGGCAGGCCGGAAGCGGAAAAAATCTCGCAACGACTTCATCTGGCCGACTCGGCTTTGAAAGGACAGAGCCGTATCAATCCTCAGTTCCTGCTGGAGAAGTTGCTTGTCGAGTTGGCAGGGTGACGTAGCGTGCCGAATTCTCGACTGGAGATTATCGTTTGGATTTGATGTGTTTGAGGATTTTTTTTAGGGTGGAGATATTGGGAACCCCCGCTTCGGCGTAATAGATTGTTCCTTTGTCGTCGGTGACGATTGTCGCCGGTTCCGCCGGG
>Ga0114931_10007511_pt1 | contig 13316 bp, 10 predicted proteins | sample 2SBtaG_FD_89579 | JGI IMG/M metagenome (GOLD analysis project Ga0114931, IMG submission 89579) | Deep subsurface microbial communities from Kolumbo volcano to uncover new lineages of life (NeLLi) - 2SBTROV14_V59a metaG | ecosystem: Environmental > Aquatic > Marine > Volcanic | place: Kolumbo... | reverse complement strand
TAGATAATTAGTAAGACTCATGGAAGAAATTTACCCACCACCCGAAGGATTAGCTGATGTAGAATTTCCGAGTGGTAAAGCCATTAATATGAATGTCTTCAAATGGGCACTTTACGACTTAGGAAACACAATATTCTCAATGGTTATTGTCTCTTTAAGTCTAGGACCCCTAATTTACATTATGTATTACAATCAATTAGGTGACGGAGCTAGAGCAGTTAACTCTGGAAATTATGCGATCTCAACAACTCTCCTCATTGGAAATATCATTATGGCATTTATTTCTCCATTTTTAGGTGCTTTTGCAGATCAGCAGCGTACACGGAAATCACTCCTTATGTGGCTGACGATGCTCTGTATTACATTCATGGCTGCTTTAATTGCCTCTGCTTACACCACAAGTATTGTCATAGTACTTGTCATCTTTCTCTTCTCTAACCTCTTCTACCAGATGGGGTTGGTTGTCTACGATTCTATGATACCTTTCATTACAACGAAGGAGAATATTGGAAAGGTAAGTGGTTTCGGGGTTGCACTAGGATATTTTGGAAGTTTTATTGGGATTGGAATTGGATTTCTTTTGATACCTATCTTTGGAGATTTCTATGCTAGTCCTGCATCAGATACAGGAGCAGACAATTTTGTATTTGGGTACTTACCATATATTTTCCCTGTATCTGCATTGATGTTTCTTCTCTTTGCGTTTCCTATGTTTACGGTGAAGGAGAGGGAAAATAAAATCAAACAGAAAGAGTTCAAACAACTTGCAAAAGACGTTCAACAAAATGTCTTCGAGACTGGGGCAGAGATACTAAACTACCGACAAATGTTATTTTTCCTAATTGGATGGCTGATATTTGTCGATGCCGCAAATACTGTAATAGCATTTATGTCTGTCATGGTAAGTGTAGGTCTCGAATTTGGAAAGGGTTCTATTGTCCTTATCGTCCTTGCAATTGGGATTGGATCTGCAGTTGTATTCACGTATCCTGTTGGAATATTTGTGGATAAATATGGACCCAAGAAAGGTCTAGTACTTGTCTTCTTCTTCTGGGTATCCGCTCTTCTTCTGGGAATCGCAACAAATCTAACAATTGGAGGAATCAAGACTACAGAATTTTTAGTATATATCTTCCCTCTTCTTGTGGGACCTGCACTTGGGGGAAGCTGGGTTGTTCAACGGCAATTCATTAACGAACTTGCTCCACCTGAGAAAATTGGAAATTACTTTGGATTCACCAATATATTCGGACGAATATCTGCTGCAGTTGGTCCCTTTGTCTGGGCCATTAGTATCGATATTTTACAAAATATGGGATTCTCAATACCAAAAGCTACTAGGTATGCTATATTTGTTTTGATATTTCTGATGATTATTGGATTTATCATTCTATCAACCGTAAATACACCTCATGAGGATTACCTGAAAGGAGCTAGAGCAAATGGTGATGGAACATGGTCTTTTCCTTCTCAAGGAGAGCAGGATTCTAGTAAATCATCTCAGGAAATCCCAGAATTTGAATAAAAAGAATTTTCAACTGGCTTAGATGGCATGTTATTGTGACAGAGGTTTACTGCTATTATTGTTTGGAGTACCAAAAAATTATACAGGATTATCCATTGAATCTGGGAAAGAATCACACTGATTATACAACACCCAGATGTGATTTACATTTCCAATATACCTGTAATACATGTAACATACCCAAACATTTCTCCGGCATAGCATGGTGCCCACTTTGCAAGCTTTACACCTGTGTTAACTGTTCCAAGGAGAGGAGAATCAAGGAGCCATTTCTCATCTATGACTATTATTATTCTATTACATGTCCGAATTGTGGTGTGGAGAATCCAGGATTAGATTATGCAGAGATGAAACTATTGCACCCCATTCAGTCTGGAGAATTTAGACCGGCTGGAGAGTTCATACTCTGGATACCAACCTCTGATGAAATTAAGATCGGGGGTCCTAAATCCTCCATCATACCTGATACCTCAATACCAATGAGGCTCGATGTATCAGAGAATTCAATTGAAGTATGGAATAAATTGTCTGAAACTTGGATCAAAGAGAGAGGTGACAATCCAGATATTAATCACAAGTACATCATCTTACCAGAGGTCTTACGACTGTTGGAAGCAAAAAAAGGCGATAAAATCCTTGATTTTGCCTGTGGTGAAGGGACACTATGCAGGATGCTTTCAAATACTGATGCAAGTGTGACTGGGATTGATCCATCAGCTATGATAGATTATGCGATAGAGAGAGAAAAAGAGAATCAAGTTGGAATACAATACATTAAATCAGATTCACTTGAAGAATGTGGTGATGGGTATTTTGATAAAATCATCTGTAATATGGCTCTAATGGATATTGAGAAGGTGGATGATATCTTCAAGGAATTCTATAGAATTCTTCAACCCGGAGGAAGGTTGGTCTTCTCAGTTCTACATCCATGCTTCAACATACCTACACTGCAACCATTTAAGATTCCTTGGGATTCAGAGAGAAATGAGGACAGAATATTTGTTGTGGACAACTACTTTGATAACAGAGTCGCAAAATATAGGAAATTCAATGGTGTAACTCAGTACTTCCATAGAACGATCTCGCAATACGTTAAACTTTGCACAACGAATAATTTCATCATAGATGAGATATCAGAACCACATGAGTTAAGTGAGGATATTATCGAGAGCTCACCAAGAGATCTGTACTTGGAATATGACAGAATTGCTAAGTTTATGGTTTTCTCCCTAAGGAAAGAACTCCTTAAGTGAGCGTTGAACCATAAGAACAGAACGCTTCTTGTATTCTTCAAGAGGAGTGAGAAGAAGAGTCTGTACGTACTTCTCCATCTCTTCAATTGAAGGAAATGTCCGGGGAGTACTTTCCAATGCCACACGAGCGGATTCTCTTACAACCCAAACACCAGATGGCACAATGTACTCAGGAGTGATCTCCCTGATAGAAATGACTTTTGCTTGCCTCCGAATTTTGTGCAGATGGTTGAGAAGACTAACACGTGCTGCATAGTACCCACCAGCTTGGTGGGAGTACTTTGACTTTGCCCTATACCGGGATGAGTATTTGAGGTCTTCATGATCTTGAGAGATCATGTATCCTTTTGTAGCTAATGAGTAGATTGAACCTTTCATCCAATTTTCGTAATTCTCGAATCCCCATATATCTGGGAGTAAAATAATTGTAAAGTAATTCCCATAAAAACCACCATAATATACCGTAATTTCCTCAATAATTTTGAAATCTCTAAGTCCTGAAATTAAGTTGTTTCCAACAATGTCATCAACTGCTGTAATTGACCAGCGGGTTGGAACAATTTTCTTTGACTTGTCAAGTCCTGTAAGTCCAGAGGAGAAAACATTCTGCAGGTAATACACGTCATATCCTTGATCAGATATGGCGCTTATTTGCTGATTGGCCTTTAATTCATCATCAATGATCCTCTCAACAGATTGTGGAATTCTCGAATGACCAGTAATGTCCAATTTCCGCATGGTACCACTAGGCCCGATAGGGGCAAGGATTGAGTCCAATTTAATCTGAGTAGAAACCCTACCTGTAAAGGTAGTCTCAGTTTCTACAGGTTTGATAGCTAGTGATATCTCCTTGATTCCATCGAGTAATTTGCCACTTGACTTATTGTCCACAAAGTTTGGTGATAGTATGTGAGCTTTTTGCATACCTCGAAGAAGTCCGAATCTAAGTGTCATTATCTGATCGAGAGGTAGTTCTGTCCATTGACTTGGGTTACCAGCTAGTGCAGAAAGTTCACTATCTGGGTTCAAGGAGGTGAGAGGACCTGCAGATATTCTTGGATACCCGCTCTCTCCAATGAATACTTGGGATGATGGTCCAAATAGCGAATTCGATGTGTCAACTTGTTGCAATGCAGCAATATCTAATTTTGGAGTATCATATAATTTCAAAAGAGGACATCGCATCAAGCCGCATGCCAACTTTACAGATTTGCAATTGACGCACAGACTGAGATCGACCTTTTTCAATTCTGGAATCTTTCTGTAAAGACCCTCAATTGTTGTATCGATTTCAGACATATAATAAAGATGAACAGCTTAAATTATATCTCTGCCGGTCTAATATGTGGTAACTGAAATAGAGGGATTTCCAGGTAGGTAACCACCAGGTGGATCAAAAGTCAAGGATTCCATTACTGAATAAGATTCTCCACTGGCAAATCCAACTGCATGAGCAGTGTACCATCCAGATTCAGTTGCGGTGTCGTAGAGATTGACATCTAGACCAGTTCCATAATATGTTGTAGATTTATACACATCAAGTGTAATCACAAACCAGTACTCGGTACCAGATGGAAGTGTTACACCAACATATACTTCTACACTTGTATAGAAGTTATAATTGTAGATCTCTAAAGTGAGATCTAGTTTGATGTCATCAGCAAGGAGATCTCCATCTAAGTCTGCGTAATATGCGTCATTAATAGAGACATATACACTAAAGTTGGCGGAGGCTTGACCTGCCGATGCAAATATTGCAAGTACGAATATCGGCAGAATTAGGTAAGGTTTCATCTTCATAAAGTGTTCCTCAAATGAAGCTCTTGTCAACATACATATAAGTGCATTGGTCAATATTGCAAAATTAAGCCATATTAGAAATTTTATCTCCAGAACGAATAATTGATAATTGAGGAGAAAATAATTTTTTTTTAGTCAACTGAGTACGATTCTCGCAATAAATCAAATTGTAATGTGATTTATAAAGCTATTTCAATTTGTCCCTCAAGTTCATTTTTGAGTTGGTAAAGGATGGAATCATATACATAGAGCCTGTCCACTTTCCATGATGATTTCGCTGAATCAAAATTGAAATTGTTAAAGAAATATGATTTAGGGTTTCGACCGATGAAGTACATTTCTACATTGCAGAATTTCTTTGTGAAAATGTCTGCAAATTTGAGGAGATCGACGGGTTGTAGATATAACCACAAAACAATCTTGTCATCATTTGCATTTAGCAAGCAAGGATATGGTAGCACTTTGTTTTTCATGATATAACTACCTTTAGTAGAATACCCTATTCTGTCAATCTCTGTCTCAATTGCTTTTTTCAATGCATGGAGCCCACTTTCATCACGATCGAAGATAAAGAGTACCTGATTGAAAAGCCCGAATCTCTCACGATCAAAAATAAGCCATTTACTTTTTATAAATCCAAAATTTTCAATCCACGATATTCTTCGAGAGAGTGATTGTTTAGATTTAGGGAATGAATCTCTGAATTGAAGATATGGATCATATCCATCCGCTTCTACCTTCTTCCCCAACAGCATGAGCATAACTTCCTTTTGAGACCTTTTTAGACCCTTGGACAGCTCTCTTAAGATAGCCATATCATAGTCTCTCAATTTCTTTAGAATATTGTTCTTTCGAGGCATCCAGATTTTGTCATACTCACCATTAAGAAGTTCTTTGAGCTTCTCAAAATCTACATCCCAGTAACTTGTCCATGGGTCCCACACTCCTAGAGACCCATTGGAATTAATGATATTCTGTAGATCTGGCATCCATTGGTAGTCCTTTACAACTTTTTTCTCTTGAAGATAATCAAGAAGTTTGGACACATAAACACATACATCGGAGTTTTTTGGGTTGTGGAATTGTACATACATCCCATTATATCTTCCATAGACAGTGCTGGTGTAAATTGCATATGGATGAAGTTTAACCAGTTTCTCAACAATAGCGACATTTCGGTCCCATTCTGAATCCTCAATTTGAATGATAAATCCATGTAACTCGAGATGAAGTAGGTTTAGATTGAAAATTGGTTGAACTTCATGCATAATTCCATTCTCTGGATCAAAAAATCTTGCAAGTTTCCTTGATATATTTGAGATGTCCCACGTATGATCTGCAAAGGTTGCTACCAGATCACTTAGTTCTTGTTGAGTAGCCGTTGGATCCTTGAGAATAGCAAGGATGAGCGGCATTTCTTTAATTTTAATTCGCATCATGCATCTTTCCTGTGATTATTATGATTTTTATAGACTAAAATTTCACGCATATTTTATATATATTTTGGATGGACGAAAATTCAATAGTATTATTACGAAAATGACCAATGAAATATTCCAATTTAACAGACCATTGCACAAATAAGAAAATTAAAAAGGATTTTCACACCAATTCATACCAATACAATAATTAGTTAATATCGAATATTATATAAGTATTCAAATAAATTTGAGCAGAACGGATGTGATATAATAAAAAGAGGTGGGAATGTATTACATATCAAACGAGTGAATTTTCTTGGGAGGCTAAATAAATGTGATTTCCCTCATTAAAAAATGAAGAAAAATTAGGTTCTAAATTCTCTCACCACTTACTTGGAAATAACGATATGAAAATTAATAAATTCTCTAAATTACTTCTTTGAGTCTAACGCTCGAGGCTTTCTGCTAGCAGGAAATTTCACTAGTTCTCTTGCTAACCATAGAAATGCTTCTTCCACATTTGTTCCGTCCTTTGCGGAAGTTTCAATGTAGGTCATTGGTATATCTTTAAAGAAGGAATTAGACCTAAGAAGATTGAGATATTTCTCAGCATCTTCCCTCTTGACAACACGATAATCTACCAGATCCACCTTATTACCAACCAATACAATGGGAATTTTATGACCCTTTGTAGCCTCAAACAACTCCTGTAACCAATTAGGAATAGAGAAAAATGAGTCCCTCATGGTAACATCGAAGACAAGAAGAACTGCACTTGCGCCTAGGAAAAATCTCTGTCGGACTGACGAAAATTGCTCTTGCCCTGCTAAATCCCATATCTGTGCGATGAATGTAACTCCCGATTCCAGCTCAATCTTTTTACTGGCAAAATCCGCTCCAATTGTCATTAAATGAGAGGTATTGAATCCATGTCCGAGAAATCTTTTCCTCAGACTAGTTTTACAAACTGCACCATCTCCGATGAGGAGGATTTTGGCCATGAAATCCATATACCTTATTCTTAGTTGAATATGGTATTTAAGTTATTGCAACTAGAGAGTAATCCTGACTAATTTTTAAAGAGGGAACCTAGCGCTAATGATACAATAATAAGTGCCGTTATCAAAGTATGTCCAATAGAGACACATATAATTTCTCTAAAACAACCCAATATATACGTATAGAGACCATTTTTCAAATCAAGAGACTAAAAATCATAAGTTCCCAATTTTATAGTGTTCGCGCAAACCCATTCAGATATGGAGCCTTATCTTAAGAATAGAAGGTAATCTGTAATTGATTCATTCAACAAGAAAGTTATTTTGAACCTTCCAAATTAACTTAATTGATATGCACTTCTAAAATAGGAATGGTTAAGAAGAGTGTATTTTACCTAAATTTATGCTCAGAGGTAGAATATTGAGTATTTTACTCATTCCAGTCCTTCTTCTGTCTATTTTTTCAATTCAATCAATCAATGCGGGAGAGATTGAAAAAGCACAAGATAATAATTTCTATCAATTCGATTCAGGTGTGAAGCACAGATTTATTGTCTTCCCAGATACAAAAGAAGAATACAATCAGCTTGCAGATACTGAAACTGTTGTTGCATCTTTCCCTCACCTTAGGGCCCTTCTAATTGAGGCGACAAATAAGCACATTAGTACAACAGGGATGAAGGCATTTGATACTTCAATCTACAAGGTAAATATGGAAGTTCCACCCGTTGTGGAAACTCAGATAACACTAGATTCAACAGAGGATGCGCCCCTCATGGGTGTCACAGATCTCTGGGATCTTGGATACTCTGGACAGGGAGTCACTGTGGGAGTGGTAGATAATGGTATTGAGCTTACACATCCAGGGTTACAGGGGCGAGTCCTTGAGCAGCAATGGTTTGAGACTCCAGGTGATGGAGTCAGAAATCCATTCCATGGAACACCAGTTTCTGGGACAATTGTAGGTTCTGGGGATTACGACCCAATGGCTAAAGGAAATGCGTACAATGGAACAGTAATCTCTGCTGCTTGGAGAATGCTTTCGAATAGGAGATCTTTTGCAACAGGAGCAGATGACATCCACTATTACGAAGCATTTGACTATATGATAAGTAAAAATTCAACAGTACGAATTATCAATTTTTCAGGTGGTGGTGGGTATTTTGAACCCCTTGGCATCATCCAGCAGAGATTAGAAGAGGCAGGTATGCTACTTATAGCTTCTGCAGGTAATGAGGGGTCTGGAATGGAGACAGTTGGATGTCCAGCTTGCTTCACAGAACCGGTTGCGGTAGGTGCTACCACTAGAGATGCAAGAAATAGCCTTACTTCATTTTCTTCACGCGGTCCTGCACCAATACCAGGACTAAAGCCAGATGTAGTAGCTCCAGGTGATTCAGTCTACTCAACAACACAGGGTGGAGGATATGGTAGAGTATCAGGTACATCATTCTCATCACCGCTAACAGCAGGAGCAGTAGCGACCCTAATATCGGCGCTCAATGCAGAAAATTACAGTTGGAATGTAGGGACACTCAAGGCATCACTGCTTAGAGGCGCTTACCTAGATTCTGGGAAGATGGATTACTTGAAAGGAGCAGGCATGGTAAATATCTATAAATCATACCAGTCAATCAAATCTGAGAATCCTTCATCTGGGTTTGCAGAAGGTCTAATGGTGACCCCTGTCGACAGTAGCTTATTCGATCTCAGATACTTCTCAGATGATACAGCTGAACTCAGAGGATATACTGTAATTACCTCCAATGCATCCTCCTTAATGATAAAAGTTAAGGGGGATCTAGCACAAGTCCTCTCTCTCAATATGAATAGGTGGAATAATGCATCATTCTCACAGCACATACCTTTCAATGTAGACACTACTGGGAAAGCTGCTGGTACATACTCAGGCTCAGTTGATGTTGTCCTTGGTACTATTAACAGAACAATCTCGATCTCGATAAATGTCCTTGGAGGTCCAACTGGAAAAGTATTAATGGATCTACGGCATACAGATGGAGAATTGTATGCTACAACATCTCTCACAGGTTATGACACAGGTCTAATGGCAACTCATTTCAAGGATCTAAACTATAAGGTAGAGGAAGTCAGTTCTGAGATTACAAGTACACTTCTCTCCAATTACGATGTCCTCTGGATGCCAGATCTCATGTATCTCCAATCCTTGGACAAACAACCACTACTTAGTTCTGAGATTACTGCAATCCAACAGTTCGTCGATTCAGGTGGAAGTGCTCTCATTACATATTCCGGAGTCTTTACCTCATTCAATGGGAATCCTGATGGAAGTGATCCAGCAGAGGTGAGCAGGCTCACAAGTGCTTGGGGAATTACTCCCTACTCAGATGTATCAACCGAAGACACTAGTGGTACAGGATACTCCTTGAATAATATTTCGTCAATTGTGGGATTAGGAACAACTGCAGCGCTGAATGGTAATTTTATGTCTCTTTCACCTTCAGTAGCGGCTGGAAATAATGCAGTACTCAGACCAATCCAAGGGAATGAGAGTAGAAGTTTCTTTGCGAGCTATGATGATCTTGATGGGGGACGAGTTGTTGTCATATCGTCTAACGCTGTTGTGAGTAATTATGCTATTAGAGGAAATACTGCAAGTTCACCTCATATTGCGGGAAACATTGCTAATTGGTTAACTTCCCAAAATAGAATACACTTGGATTCAGTTAGTCAGACTGAAGAAGCATTAACTATCAGAGTCCGGTCTAACAGTGTACCAATTGCAAAAAGGTTAGGTAATGTATATGTTCCAGGAAAGTCGCTCAACGTCAGCTCTCTTGGAGGAGATTTGTATGAGATCATCTCAACTTTTGAAACCGATGGGTTGCATGCAATCGAGGTGGATGCCGATCAGGAATACCTAAGATTTAATGTTGTGATAGATAATTTTGGACCATCGATAACACCAGACCTTGCGAACAATACTGTCTTTGACGATGTAACCTACGCTTTTGTCAAATTTACAATCTTAGATCCGTCTACAACCGTTGCTTTTGATGATATTACAGTACTCTTCGATGGTGGAAAACCAGATCCTACTCTTTTCAGAACATTTTATGTCTCAAATGTACTCAAAGTGAGAATACCATTGGCTTCAATCTATGCCTCTCAGCATAATCTAAGTGTATCAGCAAAGGACAATTCTGGTCATACTTCGGTATATAATTTCTTCTTTGTTAGTCAAGGAGATGGACCACCCCCAGTCACAACAACATCTACAACAGAGACCGTTAGTAGTAGTTCTAGTACACTATCAACAACAACTGAGATAATGACTACCACTGTTTCTAACTCGTCCTCTATCAGTTCAACTGAAATTCCTTCAACACCAACATCCCCAGCCAATTTCATGATTGCATATGGTCTACTGTTGGGAAGCTTAGCCGTCTTAATCTTTAAGAAGAGAATAAGATCAATTTAGTAGAAAATAAAATCAGAATAATTTAAGGGAACTTGTTGTAAATATAATCACAAATTATAACAGTGAAATTAGGAATGATTTCTGAAGATAGATGAAAGTATAATGTGTATAGTTGTTTTATTGTACTATATAGAGAATGACTGTTATTATCCATCGATGAAATAATATATCTTGCTCGACATAAGTTAGTTTGTAAGCATGAAAGTAAACTGTTGGGAAATATTGAAATGTGGTTATGGACCAGATGGTGAGCTAGCGAAGGAGTTTGGAGTTTGCCCTGTAGTATCCATAACTAGTCTTGATGGAGTTCATGGAGGGATGAATGCAGGAAGATCCTGTTGGATGATTAAAGGAACACATTGTTTTAATGAAACACAAGGATCAGCAATAAGCAAAATTGAAATCTGCAAAGAGTGTGAAGCATACAGAAAGATAAAAATTGAGGAATCTCAAAATTTCAAAGATTTTTCGGATCTCATTAAACTTCTGGATGCAGATGATATTTTGTAATGCCTATTAATATCTCTCATCAAAGAGAATTAAGTCCCGAAGTAATTTGATTTCGTCATCAGAGATTACATTATCTTGCTTTGCTAAGCTCACTGCTTCTTCGATCAGACGGTTCATAGCATTGTGAATCAAAGCATTGAGTGATTCTGGGTCTCTTTGTAATGATTCCGCTAGAATATACTTGTACTCCTCAACCTGATCTTTGACAAAAGATAATATTGCAAATTCGTCTTCAGTGATTTTCTGATCTTCCATTGCAGTATGTAACATATCTGAGAGTAGGTTTGCGAACGCATCCTCCAATATCTTATCACTCACAAGGTTCTAATCTTATATCCAGACAATAAACCTTTTCTGGAAAAATATCACAGATTGGCAAGAAGAATTCTCTATGTGAATAGCACGTATTTTAAAAATCGGGCCTCCGCGATTTGAACGCGGGACTTGGCAGTTTCTGCTTAAGTCTAACGGCTAACCTTCTTTCCTTGAACATATGTTCTCCAGAGGTGTGTATTAACTACAGCCGCCCACTCTGCCAGGCTGAGTTAAGGCCCGTTAGAATGAGAAATCTATCCTAAAGGATAGAACAACACATTCTACACAGTCCTATTTGGTTCTATATTTATAACCTATAGCTTAGATACATTCTTAAGCTATCAATTTAGGTTCAAGTTCCAACCAATGTTGTTATAAATTCTTGACTTAAACCCAATTTTATGGTCAGTATCTCTAAAAAGAATCAGGAATTCGCACATATTCTTATACGTACTGAAGAGGAGATAAGACAGCTAGATGTACTTTTCAGAGGAGGTGAGTTAATTGTCCGTGAAAATCCAAAAATACTTGCTCTCTATCGTCATATAGAGAATCTTATGGATTCTTACTGTCCGAGGGTGGTGAGTAAATTAGGGGAACAAAGAGAGCTAATGGATTACCGAATGAAAAATGTCGTTCAGACGAAGACAGTTACAATCCTATCACCGGTGAAAAAAGTTTTGAGAGTATTGGACTCTGCGATATGGGAAGATCATGATTGTCCAAGATGCATTAAAGAAACATCTTAGATCATCGATTCTAGTTTTTGTAGAGATTTACCAAAATGGAAATCAGTATGAGATAATAATATATTCCACTAATTTTCAATACTAGAAAATACAGGATAATCAGAAAATACAAAACGAGCATAATCTTCTGTAGAATCTTGGATGGGATCATCCTGGCTACGTAATTGATTGAATATCCAGCCACTAATAGTAGAATTAATTCCATCGCTATGTAGCGTACTTGAAGTAGAAGTACTATAGCAGAGAATATGAGAATTATCTCATAAGTATCAAGGAATTTGTCGTCGGTTCTTGAAGGAGATAAACTATGAAGAAGCGTATAAAGGAAGAGATACCTAAGAAAAATGAGAACTACATACTCGGGGAAATTATAGATTATATTATTGGGCTGTGAGAACGAAACCCCAAAGCTGTTGAATACCCCAGTATCGATATCATTTCCGACAGATACCTCAAAAATTAATGAGGGAAGGAGGAATAATGGGACAAATCTAAAGATCGAGCCTTTTTTAAGGCGTTTTGAAAAGATCCAAAGTACCAAGATTTGACTCAGGATGAGAATTGCTTGGTATGTTATTTTGAATCCAAGTGAGAGGTGAGAGCTGAATATTCTATTGAGGACATTGACTGATATCCCAGTACTTAGAACAGTGACAATTAAGAGAACTGCCGATATCAAAATCCAAGTATATGATCTTCCTTCTAATTTGGTAATAATCACGTCTTGCTGATAGCTGGGAGGTATAAAATCTGGAAGTTCATCGAAGGTATTGACCGCGATTACAACTCCAATTACCAATCCTACAATGCTCGCAAGAATGAATCCACTGAAATCGATACTAGGAACTTGATCTATTGATATAACACTTATGTTAAACGGCTTACTCAGATCTAGATTAAAAGGCTTACTCAGATCTTGAAGCAGAAGGTACCTATCAGAGACAATTCCAGTAATGACATTCATATATATGGTGAGACCTAAAAAGATTGAACTTACGGACGTAAATAACACTCTTTTTGGAGTTGAGGATTGGTACAATTTCTCCATTACAAACCTTGCGTAGAAGGTATTTGTCACAATGATTCCAAAGCTGATAATGTATACTGGAGACTTAAAATAGACCAACAGGAGTAAAATCAGGTAACTAGTAATAGCAAAAGGAATGATGAAGAACTGATTTAAGAGGAGAAAATTCTCCCAGATACTATTTTTTTTTGGTGTTCTGATAACCTCACTTCCAGAAGAGGATTCTATGAAAATCAATGCTTTTTGTCCAAGATC
>Ga0114931_10007510_pt1 | contig 13319 bp, 13 predicted proteins | sample 2SBtaG_FD_89579 | JGI IMG/M metagenome (GOLD analysis project Ga0114931, IMG submission 89579) | Deep subsurface microbial communities from Kolumbo volcano to uncover new lineages of life (NeLLi) - 2SBTROV14_V59a metaG | ecosystem: Environmental > Aquatic > Marine > Volcanic | place: Kolumbo... | reverse complement strand
TAGTTTTATATTGTGTTTATTCTGTTATTTTAGGATTATCTTTGAATTTTCTAATTACTTTATTTTATTTTCATCCCAGACCTTTCATGGATAAAATTGGCGTATTGCTTATAAAGCATGCCCCAGAAACCTCTTTCCCTTCCGACCATACAACATTTATGTTTTCTATTGCTTTTATACTTTTGTATTTCAAAAAGACAAGAATCATGGGTATAATCCTCGTTGCGATAGCTACGATTGGAGGAACAGCAAGAGTTTTTGCAGGCGTTCATTATCCTTTTGATATTATTGGTTCAATTTTAGTAGCAATGATTTCTTCTTATATCATATTTACATCTAAAGAAAAATTACAAAGGTTTAATAATCTAATTATTAATTTGTATTATAAGGTATTAAAACATGAAAACTAAGATTTTTAACAAATATGCGGTTATATTTTTTATATTAGTCTTATTATTCACAAGTGGAATTAAGATACATTCTGTATTAACAGAACCAAAAATTTCTGACTAAAACTATCATCAACTACAAAAAATAGCCAAATCAAAAACTAATTTTTCTTTTGTTGTTTTTGGGGATAATAAAATTTCTGCAAAAACATTTGATAATCTTATTTCTAAATCAAATTAAAGATTCAATTATATTAAAAATAATAGATATATCTTTATACAGCCTATAGTCTATTGATATAGAAGTTTCCTTTTAATTTTCAAAATTTATACTGTGTTTATTAGGCTTAATCTCTTTATCAAATTTTACCCCTTGACCTAGATTTTTTAATTTGTTAATTTTGATTATACCTACTATATGTTGTGTTAGGATATACTTATGAAGTGTATATATTGTGGTTTTGCTGAAACTAAGGTTGTAGATAAAAGAACCTCTGAACAAGGTGATATTAGTCGAAGACGTAGAGAATGTTTAAGGTGTGGTAAAAGATTTACAACTTATGAAAAGCCGGATAAAGCAGAAATATTTGTAATTAAGAAAGATGGGGAAAAAGAGGAATTTAACCGAGATAAACTTGAAAAGAGTATTGAAAATGCATGTAGTAAAAGACCAGTAACACAAGACCAACTTTTAGATATTATAGATGATATTGAGATGAGACTTACAAATCGAAATTCAAATCAAGTTTCGACAAGTGAGCTTGGTAGAATGGTCTTAACTAGAATAAAAAAGTTAGATCTTGTTGCATACATGAGATTTGCAAGTGTATTTTTAGATTTTGAAAATTTAGAAGATTTTCAGCAAGAAATTTCTAAGCTAAAGTAATAATTTATTTTTTTTAGGTAATAACGTTTACCTTAAAAAAACTGTCACAAAAATGAATAACAACAACCTAGAGGTCAAGATAGATTCCAAAACAAAACCGTACACGGTTGAAGAATTACTTTCAGGAAAAGTTACCAGTCTTCCTATTTCAGAAAATGCATTAAAAGTTTTTGCAAGAAAGTATTTGGTTAAAAATGAACAAGGACTATACATAGAGACACCAGAAGATGTGTATCGCCGTGTGGCAAGAGCACTTGCTTTAGTTGAAAAAAAGTATGATAAAACTGATGAGCAAATAGAAAAATATGAAAACACTTTTTATGAAATAATGACAAAATTTGAGTTTACTCCAGCAGGTAGAACTTTACAAAATGCTGGCTCTCCAACCTCAATTATTGCAAATTGCATTGTTTTAGATTTTGAAGATAGTATGGAAGGTATTTTTAAAACATTAGAAGAGGCAAGTCAACTTCAACAACAAGGATCAGGACTTGGTTTTGCCTGGCATTTATTAAGACCAGCCGGATATAGTGCAAAACGAACAATGGGTAAAGCAAGTGGTCCAGTTTCATTTTTAAAAGTGTATGATACTGCCTTTGGGACAATAAAACAACAAGGCAGACATGGGGCTAATATGGGGGTTATGAACGTAGATCATCCTGATATATTAGAGTTTATAGATTGTAAAAGAAAAGAAGGAGACATAAGAAACTTTAATATTTCAGTTGGATTAACAGATGATTTTATGAAACAGGTAAAAGAAAATTCTAAAGAACTATGGATGTGTAAATGGAAAGATACAGAGATGTTACCAAGACAGATAATAAGAGATGAATATGGTTCTATTAAAGAACTAAAAGAGGTAAAAATAACAGCCTCAGAATTATTTGATAGATTAATAAGATCTGCTTGGACAAATGGCGAACCTGGAGTTATATTTCCTGATACTGTAAATCTTACTAATCCACTACCAAAACTAGGAAAAATTGAGGCATGTAACCCTTGTGGGGAACAGATGTTACATGCTGGGGATGTTTGTAATTTAGGATCAATTATATTAGATAAATACGTAGTAGATGGGGCTATTGATTGGGATAGAATGGGGTATGTAGTTAGGAACTCTGTTCGTATGCTTGATAATGTGGTTGATATGTTTGATCACACAGTTGAGCGTGTTCAGATAATGAGTCAAAATAATCGTAGATTAGGATTGGGAGTAATGGGTTTTGCAGACATGCTTTTTGATTTGCAAATTGGGTATGACACGAAAGAGGGTAGACAAGTTGCAGAAAAAGTGATGAATTTTATTACTACAGAAGCACATAAAACCAGTCAACAATTAGCAGAAGAAAAGGGTGTGTTTCCAAATTATAATTTGAGTATATTTGCAGATAGTGGTACTAAAATGAGAAATGCAGCATTAACAACGGTTGCACCAACTGGGTCAATATCAATGTTATCAGATGTTTCAAGTGGAATTGAACCTTATTTTTCACTTGCATATTACAAAAAAATGATGGCAGAGGGAAATGAAGAGGATCTTTTTTACGTAAATAGACATTTTTTACAAACTTTAAAAGACAGAGAAATATTTTCTACAGATCTGGTTGCAAAAGTAGTAGATAACGGTGGTAGTGTTCAGGGTATGAAAGAGATACCAGAAGATATTCAAAAAGTTTTTGTTACTTCTATGGATATTTCTGCTGAAAGCCATATAAAAATGCAGGCTGCATTTCAGAAATATACTGACAATAGCATCTCAAAAACAGTTAATTTTAAAAACTCGGCAACAGTTGATGATATGAAACAAGGATATATGACCGCATGGGAGCTTAAATGTAAAGGCTGTACGGTTTACCGAGATGGAAGTCGTGAATTACAAGTTTTAAGCACTGAAAAAACTAAAATCAACTCGACTTCTACTGTTGATAGTAATGAAATAATTAACAAATGGTTAGATAGTCAGCAAGATTTTATTATAAGGCCAAGGAAAATGAGTGGGAATACATATAAGCAAGAAACACCATTTGGCGATTGTTATATAACTATAAATTCAGATGAAAATAATAATCCATTTGAGGTATTTATTACAATTGGCAAGGCTGGTTCTGATATTTCAGCTTTTGCAGAAAGTTTAGGTAGAATGATATCTTTAAATTTAAGAATGCCGTCTGCTATGAGTGTTGACAAAAGAGTTAGAGAAATAGTTGATAATTTAATTAGAATTGGTGGATCAACTTCTGTTGGATTTGGGAAAAACCGAGTAAATTCTTTGCCTGATGCAGTATCTAGAGTGTTATTAGATCATATTGGGTCTGTTAAAGTTACGGAAAAACAACCTATTAACAAAACAGCAGAAACCAATAAAAATGAAAAACAATTAGGACTTTTAGCAGATATTTGTCCTGAGTGTGGTGTTGCTTCTTTAGTTAAAGAAGAAGGATGTCAAAAATGTTATACATGTGGATATAGTAAGTGTTAAGATAAGTTTGACATGACAAAAACAGATATATTACTAATCTTATTATTGATTTTAGGAATTTCAGTTGCTACAATTCATATGGTAAATAGGGCAATACAGGTTGATAATGTAAAGAAATTACAAGAAAAAAATCTGGAGTTATGAATATAAATTTAGTTAAAATTATTAACAAATAAACGTACACGACTACTTGTGTGCGTTTTGTTCCCCCTGACATAAGGGGGGTTTTTGTACAGACATGAAAAAATTTAAAAAACTAGAAAAACAAACCTTTCCTCAAATAGAAGAAGACATACTTAAATTTTGGAAAAAACATAATACCTTTAAAAGGTCCGTTGAGGAAAGACCAGATAATAATAGCTTTGTTTTTGTAGATGGGCCACCATTTGTTTCTGGAAATCCTCATTATGGATCTCTTTTACCTTCAATTGCTAAAGATGTTATCCCAAGATATTACACAATGAAAGGCAAAAGAGTAAGGCGAGTTTGGGGATGGGATTGTCATGGACTTCCAATAGAAGAAAAAGTTAATACAAAACTTGGTATAACAAATAGAAAACAGGTAGAAGAAGATTTTGGTGTAACAAGGTACGTTAAAGAGTGTAAAGATTTTGTTGAAAATTGTATAAGTTCGTGGGAGTGGTACATAGACAGAGTAGGTAGATGGGTTGATTTAAAAAATGCATACTACACAATGAAACCAGAATTTAATGAATCTGTAATATGGGCATTTAAGCAAATTTACGATAAAGGCTATGTTTATAAAGGGAAAAGAGTCTCGTTATATTCTACAGATACATCTACGCCTGTTTCAGACTTTGAGGTTGCAATGGATACTGACAACTACAGGGATACTAAAGATTTAAGTGTTTTTGTAAAATTCCAACTAGAAACTGGCATATTTAACGACGTAACCCAAGATAATAAAATTAAATTAATAGCATGGACAACTACGCCTTGGACTATCCCTTCTAATTTTGCACTAGCAGTTAATCCTAAATATTATTATGTGTTAGTTAAATATGAGGATAATTACTATATAACAGCAAAAGATAGACTGTTTTATACATTTAAAACACAACCTGAAATATTAAAAACATTTAAAGGAACAAGTTTAAAGGGGCTAAGTTACAAACCTGTATATGATTACTATGTAAAAGATTCAAATGTTAATGATTTTAAAATTTATTTAAGTACTGAAGTAACAAATGAAGATGGAACAGGAGTTTTACATATTGCTCCTGCATTTGGAGAAGTTGATTTTAATTTAGGGAAATTACACAATCTTAGTATGCATGCAGATATAGATGCAGAGGGGTTTATGACAATTGATCCTTGGACTGGAAAATACCTAAGGGGAGCTAGTAAATTAATTGCAAAAGATATGGAGGAAAAAGGCATTTTGTTTAGATCAGAATTATACACTCACAGACTTCCATACTATAGAGGCAGAAATCCACTAATATATATGGCACAAGATGCATATTTTATTGATCTTAAAAAAGTCAATCAGCAGATAATAAAACATAATGAAAAGGTAAATTGGGTACCACAACATTTTAAAAAAGGCAGGTTTGAGAAAACAGTAAAATCTGCTCCAGATTGGTGTATATCTAGAAATCGCTATTGGGCAACAATTATGCCTATTTGGCAAAATGAACAAGGCGAAAATTTAGTAGTAGGGAGTATAAAAGATATTGCAAAATATACAAATCAGCTTGAGAAAAAAGAAGATGGCTACTATTTTGGTAAAGAGCCATTTAGATTGCATAGAGATATTTGTGATCAGTTAATTTTAGTAAAAGATGGTAAAGAATATAAAAGAGTACCAGAAGTTTTAGATGTATGGCTTGATTCTGGTTCGGTGCCTTTTGCAGAATACCATTATCCTTTCGAAAACAAGCAAGTATTTGAAAATGCTTTTCCTGCTGATTTTATTGTTGAGTATACAGGACAAATAAGAGCGTGGTTTCAGATGTTATTTAGAGTTAGTGAGATGATATTTGATGATATTCCATTTAAAAATGTTTTAGTAACAGGGGTTTTAGCTGGAACAGATGGACGAAAAATGAGCAAATCTTTTGGAAATTATCCTGATCCAAAATTGATTTTAGAAACAGTTGGGGGAGATGCTCTAAGGCTATATTTTATGGAATCACCTGTAATGCTTGGAGAAAGTGTAAGTTTTGATGAAGTAGAACTTAGGAATAAATCAAAAAATGTTCTATTACCATTATTAAACTCACTAAATTACTTTTTAATTTACGCTGATGAAAATAACTGGGACAGTGACAGTTTAATTGAATCTAATAATATTTTAGATAAATGGATATTAGTAAGGTTAAATCAGGTTGTTTTAGAGGTTAGTTATCATATAGAAGCTTATCATCTTCCAAATGCAGTCAGAGCAATAGAGTTGTTTGTTACTGATTTATCAACTTGGTATGTTAGAAGATCAAGAAGCAGAATTGCAGAAAATGACAATATGGCAATAAGCACTCTATATCAAGTACTGTTGCAATTTTCTAAAATTGCAGCACCAATTATTCCTTTTACTAGTGAAAAGTTATATCAAGAACTTGTAGATACGTTATCTACTAACTTAAATTCAGTTCATTTGTGTTTGTACCCAGAAAGTCATAAGTTAAATGAACAAGAAAACAAGTTACTTGCAAATATGCAAAAGGTTAGAGAGTATGTTTCATTAGTTCATTCTTTACGAAAAGATATAAATATACCAGTAAGGCAACCCTTGCAATGTTTATATATAAAAACAGACGGTATAACCTTGAACAAAGAGTTTTTAACAATTATAAAAGAAGAAGCAAATGTAAAAAAAGTTTTACAAGTTAAAAAGTTTAATCCAACAAAAAATATTAAGGTGAAAGACGGAACTGTTGCACTTGATACGTTATTGTCTAAGCAGTTAATACTTGAAGGTGAATATAGGTCGTTTATTAGGAAAATACAACAACAGAGAAAAGAGTCTAATCTTAACGTTGCAGATATTATTAATCTTCAATATACCAAAGATTATGAAAAAATTATTAATACATATAAAAGTGAGATTACAAAAGTAGCAAATGTTCACAAATTTATTGCCGGTAATCAGTTTAAAGTTATAAAAGTGACAGATAATTAAAATATGTATTATGGTGTGTACCTGCCAGTTTTTCTGCCATTTCTAGCAGTATCCATTTTAGGTTTACTTAACTTATTTGTTTTAAATCAAACTCTTTTTTACTACCAACTTGCATTTTTTATTATCTCAGTTATTTTGTATTTATTTTTCACATTTTTGACATATCGTGTGTATAAGAAATTTTCATCTTTTGCATATATCTTAAATATCTTACTTTTACTTTTAGTTTTTGTTTCAGGTGAAATAACAAGAGGATCTACCAGGTGGATTAGTTTGGGAAATATAAATATTCAACCCTCTGAGTTTATTAAACTTACTTTAATTTTGGTATTATCTTCCTTATTTTCTATGAAAATTAACAAATATATAACCCCCAAAAATATTTTTTATAGTTTGTTAGTATTTATTCCTGCATTTTTATTAGTATTTTTACAACCTGACCTTGGTACATCACTTGTGCTTGTCGCAATTTTTATTATTTTGACATTTTATTCTGGAGTCAAGATAAAATATGTTTTTACAATACTTTTATTATTATCAATTGCATCTGGCCCTGTATGGGCTAATTTAAAAGATTATCAGAAAGACAGGGTAATTTCATTTATCAATCCAAGTTTAGATCCGTTAGGGGCAGGATATAATGCTATACAAGCTCAAATTGCCATAGGTTCAGGAGGGGTAAAAGGAAAAGGGTTAGGAGCAGGTACACAATCAAGGTTAGGGTTTTTGCCAGAAAATAATACCGATTTTGCATTTGCAGCATATAGTGAAGAATGGGGAACGCTTGGAAGTTTATTATTAGTAATTTTTTACTTTGTAATTATGTTTAGTCAATTATTGTTATTAAAATCTACAAAAGACTATTTTTCTAAATATGTAATCCTTGGTGTAACAATTGTTTTTTTTGTTCATGTGTTTATTAATATTGGAATGAACCTTGGCCTGGTGCCTGTAACTGGAATACCTTTACCATTTTTTTCATATGGAGGAAGCTCATTTTTAGCTTTATCAATTATGCTTGGAATAGTTAATAGTGTTGCAAAAAGTAAGGATTTAATATAAAATTCACCATTGTTATGAAAGATACATATGCAATACTTAAAATATCAGGTTTACAATATTTAGTAAGAGAAGGGGATGTTGTTGATGTTAAAAAATCAAAAAAGTTAAAAACCGATATTTTATTATTAAATGAAGAAGGTAAAATTACAGTAGGAACACCAGTAGTTAAAGGCGCAAAAATTGATATAGAAATAGAGAAAGAGTTTAATGATAAAATAGAGGTAAGAAGATATAGATCAAAATCAAGACATAGAGTTACTAAAGGATTTAAATACCCAATGCAAAGATTAGTTATCAAGAAAATAAACAAAAAAGCAGAACCCAAAAAAGATACTAAACCAAAGGCTAAAACAAAAAGTAAAAAAGCAACAAAGTAGAAAATTAGTGATTAGTAAATATGGCACACAAATTCAATGAGAGTCTGCGAGCCTGTGAGTAGAAACTCGAATTAATCCTGAACTTGATTCAGGAACCATGAAAATATTAATAGTAAGCGGTAATAGTAAGTAGAAAATTAGTGATTAGTAAATATGGCACACAAATTCAATGAGAGTCTGCGAGCCTGCGAGTAGAAACTCTAATTAATCCTGAACTTGATTCAGGAACCATGAAAATATTAATAGTAAGTGGTAATAGTAAGTAGAAAATTAGTGATTAGTAAATATGGCACACAAAAAAGCTACAGGATCAAGAGCAACACAAAAATCAAATAGAAAAGGAAAAAGGCTTGGAGTTAAAAAGTTTGGTGGAGAGCAAGTTATATCTGGGAACATAATAGTAAGACAAAGAGGACAAGTATTTAAGGCAGGGGATGGAAGTATGATGGGTAAAGACTTTACAGTTTTTGCCGTGAAAAATGGAACGGTTAAATTTGTTGATATAACTCAATCTAAAAAAGAGATTAGGGTTGTTTAGTTTAATTACTAATCTTAGCCATAGCATCTGGTGGCCAATATCTTACCCAAGCTTTACCAATAATTAAGTTCTTTTTTACAAAGCCCCATTCTCTACTATCAGAGCTTTGTTCTCTGTTATCTCCAAGCATCACATATTCATCTGGTTTTGTAGTATATTTTTGACCTTCTTGAATACTAACTCTTCCTGTTGTTTTAACATCTTTTGGTAAATAGCTTTCATCTAAAACAAAACCTTCTGGGTGTTTGCTATTAAATATATGTATATGATTATTTTGTATTTCGATAGTTTCATTTGGTAATGCAATTATACGTTTTATATAATCTAGTTTTTCATTTCTAGGATATTTAAATACTACAATATCTCCCCTTTTTAAATCAGAAAATCTTAAAGAAAGTTTATTGGTTAAGATAAAATCACCAGTTTTTAAAGTTGGAAACATAGATTCACCTCTAACTTGGTGAGGTTGTGCAATAAGTGCGTAAAAGATAAAAAACACAACTCCAGCGATAATAACTGTTTCAGCAATATCGAGAAAAAAATGTCCAAGCACATTAAGTAATTTCACTGTTAAATTGTATGTAAAAATGTAACAAAATACAAGACAAACTTAAATATAAAATTTTTACTAGATACATAATACAAGATCAATTATAATAAAGTATGTTACTTGGGCCTATAGCTCAATGAATGTCCACGAGCTATTGCGAGTGGTTCATGAATTATGCAGAGGTATAGTACTTAAGAAATTTTGATTAGGATAATATAACATAAATTATGATTAGGGGCCTATAGCTCAGTTGGTAGAGCGCTTGCATGGCATGCAAGAGGTCAGGGGTTCAAATCCCCTTGGGTCCACCAAATTTGATTTGTTCGCAGAACTGCCTGCCGAAGCGCCGAGCGAGGTGGCTAATTCAATATGGTGGTGTTTACTGGACGATGTTAGAACTTTCTTTGAGCAAAATCCAGACATTGATTGACTGACGCAAAATTGCTTCGCAATTTTACTATTGGCTCGCGGGCAAAAATTTTCCTCCCCTTGAACCCATCCAATTTTTGCCCGCTCGCTGAAATTTTTTACAAAATTTTTTGTGCCGTCTTTATAAACCATCTCAATAACCTATAATTTACTTATTATAATGGGCTTTTAATGTTTTTAAGTTTTGGATTTGTTACTTGAGTATAAACTTGAGTTGTTCGGATGTTCCGATCTCCCAAAAGTTCCTGCACATACCTGATATCAACACCATTTTCTAATAAATGCGTCGCAAAGCTGTGTCTTAATGAATGAAAAGTAGCGTCTTTTTTAATTCCAGCTCTTCGGAGCGCATTCTCAAAAACTTTTTGAGCTGTTCGTTCGGTTAATTTTCCACCTCGTTCACTTTCAAAAAGATAATCGTCCGATTTTTTCCCAATTATTAAGCTCTTAAGGTTACTTCTAATTTTTTCCGGGAAAATAGTAATTCTGTCTTTTTTTCCTTTAGCATTTTTAAGATGGATAGTTAATTCTTCTAAATTAACATCTTTCACTTTTAAATTGACAACCTCGCTAATCCTCAAGCCGGCACCATAAGCTAAAGAGATAATTAATTTATGTTTTAGATTTCTGATCGAGTCAATAATGTTTCTAATTTCTTCTCTTGATAGAACAATTGGTAGTTTTTTACTTCGCTTGGCGAATTTTAAATTTATCTTTTCGGGGATTTTCAATACTTTGCGGTAAAAAAATTTTATTGCATTTAAGTAAAGATTTATTGTTTGTGAAGAATAATTTTTATTTTGTTTATTTAATAAAAACTGCTTTATATTTTGCTCGTCTATTTTTTCTAAATTAAATTTTTTAAAATCAAAATATTCTCTTAAACAACCGAGACAGGCCTTTATGGTTTTGAAACTATAATTTCTTAATTTTAATTCCTGCCTTATTTGTTCTAAATATTCTTGTATAATTTTGTGAAGCTTGATAAAATAAAATCGGTAAATAGCTGTTATTGATTCTACTTGTATTACATTAAGTTTGTATAATATACAACAAAATGTTGATATTATACATTCAATTCGTATAGAAATGATTTAGGTGAAATTGATTTATTTTTCTTCCAATACCTATGGCAATTTATTCAAAAAGACTTGGAGATATAAAAGATGAACAATTACAAAAGGCTCTAAATAGATTTGATTTAGGTAAATTAGTCAAAGCTGAAAAAGTACCTTTTGGAAATTTCGGGCAAAACGTTTTTGTTTATAGTGATAAAGGCGAATTTGTTTTAAGAGGCTGTCCTCATAATCCTCAACAGTTTGAAAGCGAGAAGTTTATAGTTGATCAAATCCATCAAAACACCAAAGTACCAGTACCATTCCCTTATCTTTACGACGATAATGTTGATATATTCGGCTGGAGTTATATTCTCATGCCAAAAATGCCTGGTATTCAATTAGCCGATTCGGAGATTCAGAAAGAATTGTCGACAGAAGACAAAAGAGGCATTGCTGTTGCAATGGCAAAAAATCTTCTTGAGTTACATAAACTTACTTGGGACTTTTCCGGACAGTATGGTCCACAAAATAAGACTATCAAACCCTTCAAAGAAGATTTTTTTATGGTCATCAAGAATCGGCTAATTAATTTCGTAGACAAATCTTTGGCGCATAATAATTGCACGACAGAAGAAGATAAAACTTGGCTTGAGGGTTTAATAAAAGATGGTGAAGAAGCAATTAGGTTAGATTTTACTCCAGCAATTATTATGCAGGACTACAAGCAGGGTAATGCTGTTGCAACAAAAAAGGATGGTGAGTGGAAAATATCAGGCATTTTTGATCTGCAAGAATGGTACTTTGGTGATAGTGAAATAGACTTATACAGGATGGCCTCTTGTTATGTTGAGTATGAAGTTTTTGATTGTCTTAATGTTTATCTAAATACGTATCTTAAACAAAAACAAATTCGCCCTGGACTAGAAAAGAGGCTTCCAGTTTATGTAATGCTCGATCGCATCATTATTTGGGAATGGGCACAAAGAAACAAAAACGTTTGGTGGAATAAAACTTTGTCACTGAGACAATGGGGTGAGCCTTTTGTAACCAAAATATTAGGGGCAGTTAAAGAAGAAAAATAAATTAACTCAAACAACAAAGTTTATTAATCTTTTAACATCAACATTATTATGGAACTAAAAGAACTATTAGAATTCATTGATTTGGAAAATCAGAGACTAATCGAAAGATTTGGCAAGAATTCTTCAACACAACAAGAAAGAATTTTAGCGAGAACAGTTAAATTAACTGAAGAACTCGGCGAATTATGTAATGAAGTTTTAGCGTTTAATGGCGACCAAAGAAAAGAAAAACTTGATAATCATGACAAAAATGATTTACCTAATGAATTCGCCGATGTTATAATTACCACATTACTTCTTGCCAAATCAATGAATGTTGATGTTAAACAGGCACTGATAAATAAGATTGAAAAGATTAACAAAAGATACGAATAAGTTTGAGTTCAAGACTCAAGGGGACGTTCCGTTCACCCTCATATAACAAGGGATAAAAGGAAAATTGCTCGGCTCGCAATTTTCCCAAATTTTCTCCGCTACGCTCCGAAAACTTCTTTTATCCCTAACGTTAGCCAAAATCGCTTGCTTTGCTCGCTCCTTTTGGGGTTTGACTAATGTGCTTCGGCTACGCCTCGTTAGACTTGTTGCTTGCTACGCTCGGGATAAGTCTAACTTGATATATACGCAATTTACTTTCAAAATTCTGGTTTTATTGTAAACTACGCATATACCGAAGCACATTATCGGAAATATTTAATTTATTTTTTTGATACAAATCATTATGAAAGGACGTGAAATCCCACTAGAAGAAACGTCAGAGGGTGAGAAAATTTTATACCATGGCACAAGCAAGAAGTTTAATAAGTTTGAAACACCTACTGGAGTTGAAAAAATGGATGTAATGAAAGGTGGAGTTATTTATTTTACTTCTGACATTGAAACAGCAAAAAAGTATGCTGGTCCAGATGGTTATGTTTGTATTGCTGAGATAGAAAAGCCGATACCTTATAAAGAACAAAGAGAAAAACAGGGGTTGCCACTAAAACAAAGGAAGTATATAAGAAACACTTATGTCGCATTGCCAATGGATGTTAATATTAAGGAATTCAAGCGTGTTCGTGACATAAAATAAAAAATAAATTAAATACATCCGATAATAGCGTGTAAGTGGTTACACTCGCTTGTAGCTCGTTCTGTTCATATTGGCTTGTTCGTTTAGCTGGTGAGGAATATTATACCAGCACACTCACAATCCAACATCGCATATACTGAAACGTTAGCCAAAATCGCTTGCTTTGCTCGCTCCTTTTGGGGTTTGACTAATGTGCTTCGGCTACGCCTCGTTAGACTTGTTGCTTGCTACGCTCGGGATAAGTCTAACTTGGTA